>Ga0102589_1001490_pt1 | contig 31284 bp, 27 predicted proteins | sample AraplaMF_Col_mLB_FD_76858 | JGI IMG/M metagenome (GOLD analysis project Ga0102589, IMG submission 76858) | Arabidopsis root microbial communities from the University of North Carolina, USA - plate scrape MF_Col_mLB | ecosystem: Host-associated > Plants > Roots > Endosphere | place: USA...
CGGTTCGCCCAAGCGTGCACAAGATACGTCTCGGTCAAGACTCTTGCAGGCTGCTTTTGAGAGGGTGGTGGCTTTGTATGCGCTCGGGCGAAGCTGTGTTTTGAAAAGCCACTGATTATAGCCTAGGCCGTGGCCCCCAAGGTCGCTCACTGCGTGAGCCTGCGGCATCTCCCTGCCCCTTTCATCACGAGAGGGGCCGCTGCGCCTGCGGCCTGGCAAAGCCAGTTCCGCGGCCCCGGCTGGAATTAAGAGTTCTTCACCAACGAACTTGCGTACAAGCAGATCGCGGCGGCGGCGGCCACATTGAGGGATTCTTCCCCGCCCGGCTGGTCTATGCGGACTTTGAGCGCCGCCCTGGCCATCAGGTCGTCACTGACGCCCTGCCCTTCGTGGCCCATGGCCCAGGCGCAGGGCATGGGCAATTTTTGCTGATGCAAAAAGCTGCCGTGATGCGAGCTGGTGACGACGATGGGTACAGCCAGGGCCGCCAGCGCCTCGGGCTCCAGTCCTTCCACCAGTTGCAGGGCAAAGTGGGCGCCCATGCCGGCGCGCAGTACCTTGGGCGACCAGAGGGCAGCCGTGCCTTTGAGGGCGATGACCTGGCTGAAACCAAAGGCCGCCGCGCTGCGCAGGATGGAGCCAACATTGCCGGCGTCCTGCACGCGATCCAGGATGACCGAAGCCGCGCCCGGCTGCACGCCCGCGGCCTCGGGCAGGTCGAGCACAAAACCCATTCGCGCGGGCGACTCCAGGCCGCTGATCTCGGGAAACAAGGCGTCGGGGATGACGACACATTTAGTCGCGGGCCGCGCCCATTCGGTGGGGGCCGAGGCCCAGCAGGACTCGGCAAACACGGCCACAGCGGGTTTCAGGCCACGCGCCAGCGCCGCGCGGCACAGGTGGTCGCCTTCCAGCCAGACACGCCCCTGCTTGCGATAAGCCGTGCTGTCCTGGGACAGCTTGCGCAAGTCCTTGATCAGCGGGTTGTCGCGCGAGGTGAGGTGCGAGGCTTCGATGGACGGCCCGCCTGAGGAGGCCAAGCCTGAGCTCACCGCAGGACCTCGGCCACCGGCGCGAAGGACTTGCGGTGCTGCGGGCAGGCACCGTGCTCGCGCAGCGCGGCCAGGTGCTCTGCCGTGCCGTAGCCCTTGTGGTCGGCAAAGCCGTATTGCGGGTATTCCAGGTGAAACTCGGCGCACCAGCGATCACGGTGCACCTTGGCCAGGATGGAAGCCGCCGAGATAGCGGGCACCAGGGCATCACCGCCCACAATGGCTTCCGACAAAATCGCCAGCGTCGGCAGGCGATTGCCGTCGACCAGCACCTTGTTGGGTTTCAGGCGCAGGCCCTCCACCGCGCGCTTCATGGCCAGCATGGTGGCCTGCAGGATGTTGATACTGTCGATTTCTTCCACACTGGCCTGGGCAATCGAGCAGCACAGGGCCTTGGCGCGGATTTCGTCGTAGAGTTTTTCGCGGCGCAGGGCCGTGAGCTTTTTGGAGTCGGACAACCCCTTGATCGGGTTCAACTCATCCAGAATAACGGCAGCGGCCACCACCGGCCCCATCAGGGGGCCGCGCCCCGCTTCGTCAACACCGGCCACCAGCCCGGGAATGTCCCAGGACAGCGCGGTTTGCTCAGCTTTCAAGAATTTGCTGGATCGCATCGGTCGCTAAGGTTGAAGTATCTCGCCGCAGCTCGGTGTGCAGCGCGGCGAATCGTTGCTCGACAGCCGCTATTTTGTCAGGTGCCGATGATTTTGCCTCTACCCACTGCAGGACTGCCGCAGCCAGCGCTTTGGGCGTGGCCTGGTCCTGCAGGAGCTCGGGCACGACAAAGTCGCCGCACAGGATATTGGGTAGGCCCACCCAGGGCTGCAGCTTTTTGCGCCGCATGATCTGCCACGACAGCCAGTTCATGTTGTAGGCGATCACCATGGGCCGCTTGAAGAGCGCCGCTTCCAGGGTAGCGGTGCCGCTGGCGATCAGTGTGAAGTCGCAGGCGGCCAGCGCGGTATGTGACTGGCCTTCGAGGATTTGCAGGTGGGCCCGCATGCCGGTTTCGTCGGCGATGCGCTCGATACCGGCCTTCAGGGCGGGAATGGCGGGCACGACGAAGCGGACTGTCGGCTGCGCCTGGCGGATCAACGCGGCGGCCGCGAAAAACCGCTGGGCAAGGTATTGGATTTCCGACTTCCGGCTGCCCGGCAGGATGGCAATCACCGTGTCCTCATCCCGCAAGCCCAGCGCGCGCCGCGCGGCGGCACGGTCGGGCTGCTGGGGGATGACATTGGCGAGTGGATGCCCGACATAGGTCGCGCCAATGCCATGGGCGGCCAGCAAGGCCGGCTCGAATGGGAAAATGCACAGGACGTGGTCTACGCTGCGGCGTATTTTTTCAATGCGGTCGGCACGCCAGGCCCAGATTGAAGGGCAGACAAAATGCACGGTCTTGATGCCCTGGGCTTTCAGCGCGGCCTCGAGGTCCAGATTGAAGTCAGGTGCATCCACGCCCACAAAGGCGTCGGGACGCTGCGCCAGCAGGCGTTGCTTGAGCTGCTCGCGTATGCCTACGATCTCGCGGTAGTGGCGAAGCACCTCAACATAGCCGCGCACGGCCAGCTTCTCGCTGGGCCACCAGGCGTCGAAGCCTCGTTTACCCATTTGCGGGCCGCCTATGCCCATCGAAGTCATCGCCGGCCAGCGAGCCTTGAGGCCGTCAAGCAGCAAACCCGCCAGCAGGTCGCCGGAAGTTTCCCCCGCGACCATGACCACCTGGGGTGTACTTTCGGCCGAAAGCCCTGCCGTGGAGCCGTCAGCCTCTCCACGGGCTGGCAGAGGGCTGGTCTCGAGAGACATAGGCCTTACCGGACAATGCCGCGTTGCGGCGAGGTGTGCTCAAGGAAGGAGAGCATCATCTCCACATCTGGCGCCGACTCCGGGTGCTTCCCCGTCAGCTCTGCGATGCGCGCGCGCGCCTGGTCCAGCGTGAGGTCATCGCGGTACAAGGCCTTGTGCATGGCCTTGACGGCGGAAATGCGGTCAGGCGAAAAGCCGCGGCGGCGCAAGCCTTCGAAGTTCATGGACCGCGCCTCGGCAGGCTGGCCCTGCACCATGACAAAAGGAGGCAAATCGGCGAACAGCAGCGAGCACATCGCCGTCATGCTGTGCGCACCCAGCCTGACAAACTGGTGAACCACGGTAAAACCACCGAGGATCACCCAGTCGCCCACATGTACATGGCCGGCCAGCTGGGAATTGTTGGCAAAAATGGTGTTGTTGCCAACCGAGCAATCATGCGCCAGGTGCACATAGGCCATGAGCCAGTTGTCGTTACCCACGCGCGTCACGCCGGTGTCACCCGGTGAGCCGATATTGAAGGTGCAGAACTCGCGGATCGTGTTGCGATCGCCTATGACCAGCTCGCAGGGCTCGCCCGCGTATTTCTTGTCCTGAGGGATCGCGCCCAGCGAATTGAACTGGAAAATGCGGTTGTCGCGGCCTATGGTGGTGTGGCCCTCGATGACGCAGTGCGCGCCGACCGTGGTGCCAGCGCCTATCTTCACGTGCGGCCCGATGATGGTGTAGGGCCCGACGCTCACCGACTCATGGAGCTGGGCCTGCGGGTCCACGATGGCCGTGGCGTGTATGCCCGGCGCGGTAAGAGGTGCGGTCATGTCGCGCTCGCCTGGATGGTGGCTGCCCGGCTCACGCTATGGTGCGCATGGTGCACATCAGTTCGGCCTCGCAGGCGACAGTCTCGCCGACGCGGGTAACTCCCTTGAACTTGAAAATACCGGCCTTCATGCGATCCAGCGTGACATCCATGATCAGTTGGTCGCCCGGCTCGACCGGCCGCTTGAAACGCGCGCCATCTATGCCCGCGAAGTAATAAACCGTCTTGTCATCTGGTGTCACGCCCAGGGTTTCAAAGGCCAGCAAGGCGGCTGCCTGCGCCATGGCTTCGAGCATCAGCACGCCAGGCATGACCGGGTGATGCGGAAAATGGCCCATGAAAAACGGTTCGTTGATCGTGACGTTTTTGAGCGCCTTGATGCTTTTGCCTTTTTCAATTTCGAGTACGCGGTCCACCAGCAGGATGGGATAGCGGTGCGGAAGCTGCTTGAGAATTTGGTGGATATCCATCATGATTTTTCTTCAATGTGTCCTGAGTTCAGAATGGCCTTTTCAGCCTGGCGCATGCGCTCGCGCAAGGTATGGAGCTGCTTGAGGGTTGCGGCATTTTTTTCCCAGACAGCATTGTCGTCGATGGGAAAGAGCCCGGTGTAATTTCCGGGCTTGAGAATGGACCGCGTCACAACCGACGCCGCCGACACATGCACGTTGTCGGCCAGACGCAGATGACCCAGCACGATGGCGCCGCCACCTATGGTGCAGTGGGCGCCTATGGTGGCGCTGCCCGCGACGCCGGCGCAGCCTGCCATGGCGGTATGCTTGCCAACGCGCACGTTGTGGCCGATCTGGACCAGGTTGTCGAGTTTGACGCCGTCTTCAAGCACCGTGTCCTGCAAAGCGCCACGGTCTATGCAGGTGTTGGCACCAATTTCCACATCGTCGCCGATCACCACGCTGCCCAGCTGTTCGATCTTGACCCATTGCCCCCCGTGCAAGGCAAAACCAAAACCATCGGCGCCTATCACCGCACCGGGATGCACAATGCAGCGCGCCCCAATGCGGCAACCGTCCGCCAGGGTGACACGCGCCGACAGGCGGCTGCCAGCCCCGACCTGCGCACCTTTTCCAATGACGCAGTGTTCGGCAATGTAGGCGCCCCCACCTATGATGGCACCCTCCCCTATGCAGGCGAAGGCCCCCACCGAAACGCCGGGAGCCAGCGAGGCAGTGGGGTCGATGAAGGCACTGGGGTGAATGTGCGACGCGGGCTGTGGGGTATGCCGCTGCTTCCAGAACTGGGTGACCAGCGCGAAGGCGTGGTAGGGATCGTCCACCACGATGCAGGCGCCCCTGGCTACGGCGGCTTGCCGCGCGGCAGGCGCAACGATGACACAGGCCGCAGCGGACTGCGCGAGCTTGGCTTGGTACTTGGGGTTGCTGAGGAAGCTCAGATCCCTGGGGCCGGCGGCCTCCAAGGTAGAGAGACGCTCAATCTGCAGGTCCGGATCGCCGATTAACTCGGCATGAAGGCCGGCGAGGAACTGGGCGATATCGGCAAGACGGAGTGTCACACTGCGCCTGCCGTTTTGGCGATGGTGATCGTGATGAACACCCCCGCGATCAACGGGCGGCGTTCAGCGCCTTGATCACCTTGTCGGTGATGTCGTGTTTCGGATTGACGTACACCGACTCCTGAAGAATCAGGTCGTATTTTTCAGTTTCGGCCAGGGTTTTCACGACCTTGTTGGCTCGCTCAATCACTTGCTGCAGCTCTTCATTCTTGCGAGCATTCAGGTCTTCCTGGAACTCGCGGCGCTTGCGCTGGAAATCACGGTCCTGGTCCACGAGCTGCTTCTGGCGCGTATTGCGCTGGCTTTCGGCCAGCGTGGGTGCCTCGCGCTCAAATTTATCGGACAGCGTCTTGAGCTGATTCGCCAGGTCGTTCAGCTCTTTTTCACGCTTGCTGAATTCCTGCTCGAGCTTGGTCTGGGCAGCTTTGGCGGAATTGGCTTCGCGGAAGATGCGATCCAGATTGACCACACCGACCTTGAATTCCTGCGCGCTGGCGGAAAAGCCCGCCAATGCGACAACAAGACCCAGGATAAATTTGTTTGAAAGATGCTTCATTAGAAAGATGTACCAATTTGGAATTGCAACCGCTCTATTCTATCGCCTGGCTTTTTACGGATCGGCGTCGCAATGGCAAGCCGTAAAGGCCCCAGCGGGGAAATCCAGCTGATGCCGATACCTGTCGAGATACGCAGGTCGTTCAGCTTGTATTGTTCCGTTTCCCCGAACACATTGCCGGCATCGACAAAGCCGTACAAACGCAAGGTTCTGTCATTGCCCGCGCCCGGGAAAGGAGCGATCAACTCGGCGTTCAGGGTCAGTTTTTTCGGTCCCCCAACGGCCAGGTCGGACGCATCGCGCGGGCCCAGTGAGCCCTGTTCGAAGCCGCGCACAGACCCGAGGCCACCCGAATAGTAGTTCTTGAACAGCGGATAAGGCTGGCCGTTCAGGCCCTTGCCCCAGCCAAACTCACCGTTCAGGGCAACGGTGAACTGCTTGTTCAGCGGAATGTATTGCTGAATCTGGTAGTTGGCCCGCACGAACTTGATGTCGCCCGCCACACCCCAGTCGCCGTACACACGCTGGTAGCGGCCATTGGTGGGGACCAGCGAACTATCCCGGCTGTCGCGCGACCAACCGACCGTCAAGGGGATCGAATCGCTCTTGTATCCGAACTGGTTGGCATAGGTCTGGTAGCTGGCCGGCAGGTTGGTGCCGGGGACAATGGTCAGCTGCTCGTAACCGCTGCCGAAATAAACAGTGTCGTTCTCAGTGAACGGCACGCCGAAACGAATGCTGGCACCGCGGCTTTTCAGGCTGTAGTCGCCGCCCTGGCCGGAATAGGGCTTGGAAGTACGGTCGTAAACGTCGATGGTGCGTGAAATACCGTCGGCCGTGAAATATGGGTCTATGGTGCTCAGCACCAACTGACGGTTGGATTTGCTGGTATTGACTTCAACACCCAGGTAGTTACCCGATCCGAACACGTTTTCCTGCTTGATACCGAATAGCAGGGAGACGCTGTCAGAGCTGGAATAACCCGCGCCAAGCTGCAGGTTGCCGGTGGGCTTTTCAGTCACGCTCATCGTCACGTCAACCTGGTCCTGAGTCCCCGGGACTTCCTGCGTGTCGACGTTCACATCGGTGAAATATCCCAGGCGGTCCACACGGTCGCGCGAAAGGCGGATCTTGTCGCCGTCATACCAGGACGACTCGAACTGGCGGAACTCGCGGCGCACGACTTCGTCACGCGTACGGTTGTTGCCCGCGACGTTCACGCGGCGCACATAAGCGCGGCGGGAAGGATCGGCCTGGATCACAAAGGCCACGCGGTTGTTGCTGCGGTCGATCTCGGGCACGGCCTCGACGCGCGCAAAAGCAAATCCGAAAGTGCCGAAATAGTCGGTGAAGGCCTTGGTGGTTTCGGCCACCTGGTCGGCGTTGTAGGGCTCGCCCGGTTCGATCTTCACCAGGGTCTTGAACTCTTCTTCCTTGTTGAGGTAGTTGCCTTCGAGCTTGACGCCCGACACCACAAAACGCTCGCCTTCGCTCACGTTGACGGTGATGGCAATGCTTTGCTTGTCGGGAGAGATCGCGACCTGGGTGGAGTCGACCTTGAACTCCAGGTAGCCGCGCGACAGGTAGTAGGAACGCAGCGTCTCGATATCGGCATTGAGCTTGGTGCGCGAATAGCGGTCGGACTTGGTGTACCAGCTGAGCCAGCCGCCGGTGTCCAGATCAAAGAGGCCCAACAGCGTGGATTCGCTGAAGGCCTTGTTGCCGGTGATGTGGATTTCCTTGATCTTGGCCACCTCGCCTTCAACAACACTAAAGGTCAGGTTGACGCGGTTGCGCTCGATCGGCGTGACGGTGGTGATCACCTCGACGCCGTACAGGCTCTTGTTGATGTACTGGCGCTTGAGCTCCTGCTCGGCCTTGTCGGCAAGCGCCTTGTCGAACGGCTGGCCGTCGGCGACACCTGCTTCGCGCAGCGCCTTCTTCAGCGCTTCCTTATCGAATTCCTTGGTTCCGACGAAATCCACGTCGGCCACGGTGGGGCGTTCTTCAACAATCACCACCAGCACGTCGCCGCTGACTTCCAGCCTCACGTCTTTGAACAACCCCAGGCCGAACAGCGCGCGGATGGCGGTGGAGCCTTTATCGTCGTTGTAGGTTTCGCCTACACGAAAGGGCAGCGACGCAAAAATGGTCCCAGGCTCCACGCGCTGCAAACCTTCAACCCGAATGTCGCGCACCGTGAAAGGGTCAACGGCCCAGGCGGAACTGGCTGCAAAAAGACCGGCGGCTATGGCGCAAACTGCGCGAACTTTGAAGCGATTTATTTGTTTTTGCATGAAATGTATGGAATTAGCCCAAGAGCCGGGTGACATCGTTAAACAGGGCAACACACATCATGCCCAGCAGGATCGCAACACCACCGCGTTGCAACCGGTCCATCCAGGCGTCAGACACGCCTCGGCCAGTGATCCCCTCCCAAAGATAATACATCAGGTGCCCCCCATCCAGAACGGGCAGCGGGAGTAAATTGAGGACGCCCAGGCTCACGCTGACCAGGGCCAGAAAGGTCAGGTAATAGCTCCAGCCCAGGCTGGCCGATTTGCCCGCATAGTCGGCGATCGTGAGCGGTCCGCTGAGGTTCTTGAGCGACGCCTCGCCGATCAGCATTTTTCCCATCATGCGCAGCGTCAGCACGGACACCTGCCAGGTCCGCACGGCCCCTTGCCACAGGCCATCGACAAAGCCGTAGCGCACGGTCACGAGCTCAGGGGCGGTGCCCACAAAAGCATCGATACGGGGCACCATCGCTCCGTTCATGGGCTTGAGTTCGGGGGTGACCTGGAGTACCAGGGACTGGCCGGCCCGGATGACCTGCCAGGTCTGGGGGGCTACAGACGCCCTGCCCACGCCGGGCATGGGAACCGAGGTCCGGATGACTTCACGCAAATGCTGCCCGTCCGTGATGTCGGTATCGCCTATACGCACAACCATATCGCCGGCATGCAGGCCGGACTTTGCGGCAGCACCGCCGGCCATGACTTCCCCAATCACAGGACCGGTCCACGGCCCCAGGATGCCTATCTTGCGAAATAGCTGCGCATCGGCTTCGGGAGCGCCCAGCGTGCTAAGCGGCAGACGCACTGTTTGCCCCGCGCCCCCCCCGCCCAGCGCCAGCGTAAGGTCGCGGCCGTCCAGCGCGCCTTGGGTCAGGCGCCAGCGCAAATCTTCAAAAGATCGGACCTCCTGGAGTTCATCGCCTTCAAAAGCCGCCTGCTCTACCGTTTCGTGGCCACGCAGGCCGGCTTTTTCCGCAAGCGAACCAGCCACCGGGCTGGCCAAAACTGCCTTGGGCTCCTGCAAACCGCTCCAGTTCAGGATCGCGTACAGCAATATGGCCAGCAGCAGGTTGGCCGCCGGGCCAGCCGCCACCACGGCGGCACGGGATCTGAGCGGCTGTGTGTTGAAGGCCAGATGGCGCTCGCCAGGGTCAACGGGCGCTTCGCGCTCGTCCAGCATCTTGACGTAGCCGCCCAGGGGCAGCATGCCGATGGAAAATTCCGTCGTTTTGTTCTTGAGCTTCCAGGTGTAGATGGGCTTGCCGAAGCCGATGGAGAACTTCAGGACCTTGATCCCGAAGGCCACGGCCATGCGGTAGTGCCCGTACTCGTGCACGGCAATCAGGATGCCTAGTGTTACAGCAAAGGAAATCAGGGTTAGCATGTCAGGGCTCCAGTCGTTCGGCAATATGGAGAGCGGCGCGGCGTGCCCGCCCATCCAGCCCGAGCAGGCCCTCAATATCACCTACATCTGAGGGCGCCACCGCCTCCAAAGTTGCGTGATTTACATAGTGAATATGGTCAAAGCGAATGCGTTTTTCAAGAAAGGCGGCAACGGCCACCTCGTTGGCCGCATTCAGTACGGCCGTGCTTCCGACAGGGCCGTTCAGCACCTCCCAGGCCAGCGGTAGCCCGGGAAAGCGCGCGTCGTCAGGCACTTCAAAGGTCATGGTAGCCAGCGCCTTGAAATCCAGGGCCTTGGCCCCTGAGGTCACCCGATCGGGCCAGGCCAGCCCGTAGGCGATGGGAACGCGCATGTCGGGCGTTCCCAACTGAGCCACCACCGAGGTGTCGCGGTACTGCACCATGGAGTGGATGATGCTCTGGGGATGAATCACCACTTCGATCTGCTCCGGCATCAGGCCGAACAGGTACTTCGCTTCGATCACCTCCAGCGCCTTGTTCATCATGGTGGCCGAGTCGACCGAAATTTTTCGGCCCATCACCCAGTTCGGGTGAGCGCATGCCTCATCGGGCGTGACATGGCGCAAGCTGGCGGCATCGCGGGTGCGGAAGGGCCCGCCAGAGGCGGTCAGGATGATTTTTTCGACCCGGTCGCGCCAGGTCGCGGCATCCTCGGGCAGGGACTGGAAGATGGCCGAATGCTCGCTGTCTATGGGCAGCAGCTTTGCGCCGCCGGCACGCACCGCGTGCATGAATACCTCACCGCCCACCACCAGCGCTTCTTTGTTGGCGAGCAACAGACGCTTGCCCGTGCGCGCAGCCGCCATGCAGGGCGCCAGACCCGCCGCCCCGACAATCGCCGCCATGACGGTGTCCACCGACTCATGGGAGGCAATCATTTCCAGCGCATCGGGCGCAGACAGCACTTGCACTGGCAGTCCGTGGGCCTTGACCTTGTCCGCCAACAGGCGTGCATGCGGCTCGCTCGCCATCACGGCGTAGCGCGGCTTGAACTGCACGCACTGTGCCAACATCAATTCGGTTTGAGTCGCCGCGCTCAACGCGAACACTTCAAAACGATCGGGATGGCGCGCAATCACGTCTAGCGTGTTGACCCCTATGGAGCCGGTGGAGCCCAGAACGGTGACGCGCTGCTTGCTGAATGACATACAGGAGAAATTTAAAGGGAGGCCAGCATCATCGCCAGGGGCAGCGTGGGCAACAGGGCATCAACACGGTCCAGCACCCCGCCATGGCCGGGCAACAGGCCGCTGGAGTCCTTGACGCCCGCGCTGCGTTTGATCAGCGACTCAACAAGGTCACCCACCACGCTCATGGCAGCCAGAAAAATGACCGCCAGCAGCATAATTACCAGGCCGTGGTTCGCAGCCAACCGGCTGTAAAGCGAGGCTTCGCCCCAAAAACCTGCACCGCCCGCGGCAGTGCCCGCATAGACCCAGGCGAGCGACAGCACGACCACACCGGCCATACCGCCCCACACGCCTTCCCAGCTCTTGCCTGGGCTGATCGAGGGCGCTAGCTTGCCCTTGCTGATACGGCCGCCAAAAGTGCGCCCCGCGAAGTAGGCAAAGATGTCGGCCACCCAGACCAGCAGCAAAATCGACAGCAGAAAATTAATGCCGATGACACGGGCCTGGGCGACGGCCAGCCAAGCGAGCCACAGCGCAACCAGCCCCCCTACCAACCGCAGCGCCTTGGGAATGCGCGGCCAGCCAGCTACGCCATTACGCAGCAACCAGCCGCCGGCCAGCACCCAGACGGCCCCGGCAGCGGCCCAGAGAATAGGCAAGGATTTATCCAACAGGCCGCCGTACCAGGACAGCGCGCAGGCCGCCACGCACACCAGGCCCAGACCCACCGACATGCCCTGCCCGTAGCCATTGAGGCGGCCCCACTCCCAGGCACCCGCCGCGATCAGCAGCAGCGCCACGGCGCAAAAGGGCTGGGGGGTTGAGTAAAAAAGTGCGGGCAGCAGGATGGCCAGCAGAACAATCGCCGTGATCACACGCTGTTTGAGCATCAGGCCACCTTTGCATTGTCGTTGTTGCCCTGGGCGCTGACCTGTGCGGAGGTCTGGCCAAAGCGCCGTTCGCGGGTGCGAAAAACGGCAATCGCCTCATCGAGCGCTGCCTCGTCGAATTCGGGCCACAGCTTGTCGGAAAAATGCAGTTCCGAATAGGCCGCCTGCCAGAGCAAGAAGTTGCTAATGCGCAGCTCGCCACCCGTGCGTATCAGCAGGTCCGGGTCGGGCACATGCGCCATCGCCATCGCCCGGTCCAGCGACAACTCGGTGATGGCCTCGCCGCGGCTCGCCAGCTTCTGCGCGGCCTGCGCGATGTCCCAGCGGCCACCGTAATTGAAGCAGACATTAAAGACCAGCCGGCTGTTGGCCGAGGTATCCAGTTCGGCCTTTGCCAAGCCGGCCCTGACCTTCTCGGAGAGCCGCTCACGGTCGCCGATGAAGTGCAACTGCACGCCGTTTTCATTGAGGCTGGGCACTTCCTTGGCCAGCGACAAAGCCAGCAGTTCCATCAAGCCGGAGACCTCTTCGGAAGGCCGATTCCAGTTTTCCGATGAAAACGCGAACACTGTCAACACGCCAATGCCGCGCTCCAGACAGGCGCGCACGCAACGGCTCAGCGAATCAACACCCTGCTTGTGGCCCGCGATACGGGGCAAAAACCTTTTGGTCGCCCAGCGGCCATTGCCGTCCATGACGATGGCAATGTGGCGCGGAACTTGGGAGTTTGTGGCCATGGAGAGTTCAGGCCAGACGCTGGAGCGTCAAACCGCCATGATGTCTTGTTCCTTGCCGGCGACCAGTTTGTCGACTTCGGCAATGAAACGGTCTGTGAACTTCTGGATATCGTCCTGCGCGCGGCGCTCGTCGTCCTCGGACGCGAGTTTTTCCTTGACCAGTTTCTTGATGCCGTCGTTGGCATCGCGGCGCAGGTTGCGAATCGCAACCTTGGCGTGTTCGCCCTCGGAACGCACGACCTTGGTGAGCTCCTTGCGGCGCTCCTCGGTCATCGGAGGCATTGGGACGCGAATCAGGTCGCCCTGCGTCGCCGGGTTGAGCCCGAGGTCGGAATCACGGATGGCTTTTTCAATCTTGGCGCCCATGCCCTTTTCCCAAGGCGAGACGCTGATGGTGCGCGCGTCGAGCAGCGACACATTGGCAACCTGGCTGATCGGAACCATGGAGCCGTAGTAGTCGACATGCACGGTGTCGAGCAGGCCAGGGTTGGCGCGGCCGGTGCGGATCTTGGTCAGGCCGTTCTTGAACGAGTCGATGGACTGCAGCATTTTTTGCTCTGCCAGCTGCTTGACTTCAACAATGCTCATGGTCGAATCTCCGGATTTTTATAGCGAAAAAAGCAAGCCGTGCAAGGCCCAAATTTAGACGTGAACCAGCGTTCCCTCGTCTTCGCCTTGCACCACGCGCTTCAACGCGCCGTGTTTGAAAATGCTGAACACCTTGATGGGCAGCTTCTGGTCGCGGCACAGCGCGAAGGCGGTGGCATCCATGACCTCGAGGTTTTTGCCCATGGCTTCATCAAACGTGATGTTGGTATAGCGCGTGGCCTTCGGGTCTTTCTTGGGGTCCGCAGTGTACACACCGTCGACCTTGGTGGCTTTCAGCACGATTTCAGCGCCGATCTCGGCACCACGCAGCGCGGCCGCCGTGTCGGTGGTGAAAAACGGATTGCCGGTGCCTGCCGCGAAGATCACCACTTTGCCCTCTTCGAGGTACTGCAAGGCCTTGGGGCGGACATAGGGTTCGACCACGCGTTCAATGCCAATGGCCGACATGACGCGGGCGATCAAGCCGGCTTTGTCCATGGTGTCACCCAGGGCCAGCGCGTTCATCACGGTGGCCAGCATGCCCATGTAGTCGGCGGTGGCGCGGTCCATTCCGACCGAGCCGCCCGCCACGCCGCGGAAAATATTGCCGCCGCCAATCACCACCGCCACTTCGACGCCCATGCGGGTGACCTCGGCGATTTCCTCCACCATGCGCACGATGGTGGCGCGGTTGATGCCGAAGGCATCGTCCCCCATCAAGGCCTCACCTGACAGTTTTAACAAGATTCGCTTGTAGGCTGGCATGTGAGGGGCTTTCTGTGGTTGAAGTGAAGGGGAGTTTAGCGGCCTTCCGGCTAGGCTGAGTGCTTAAGCGGCCTTGGCGGCTGCAACCTGGGCGGCGACTTCGGCGGCGAAATCGTCGACCTTCTTCTCGATGCCTTCGCCCACCACGTACAGCGTGAAGGACTTGATCGTGGTCGCCTTTTCCTTGAGCATTTGCTCAACGGTCTGCTTGTCGTTCTTGACGAAAGTCTGGTTATACAGGCTGACTTCCTTCAGGTACTTTTGCACGCCGCCTTCGATACGCTTTGCAACAATTTCGGCAGACTGCACGGGCTTGCCTTCGGCCTGGGCCTTGGCGGCATCTTCAGCGGCCTTGGCGGCGGCCACCGAGCGCTCTTTGGCGACCAGTTCCGCCGGAACTTCGGCGCTGGACAGCGACACGGGTTTCATCGCGGCCACGTGCATCGCCACGTCCTTGGCGGCGGCTTCGTCGCCTTCAAACTCCACCACCACGCCAATGCGCGTGCCGTGCAGGTAAGAAGCCAGCTTGCTGCCGCTAAAACGCTTGAAGCGGCGCACGCTCATGTTTTCGCCGATCTTGCCGATCAGGCCCTTGCGCACGTCTTCGACCGTGGGGCCGAAACCGTCCAGCGACAGGGGCATGGCGCCCACAGCTTCCACGTCGGCCGGGTTGTTCTTGACGATGCCTTCGACCACGCCTTTGGTGAACGCCAGGAAGCTGTCGTTCTTGGTCACGAAGTCGGTTTCGCAGTTGACTTCAACCAACGCCCCCACATCGCCTTCGCGGTGCGCAGCCACCACGCCTTCGGCGGTGACGCGGGAAGCGGCCTTGCCGGCCTTGCTGCCGAGCTTGACGCGCAGGATTTCTTCCGCTTTTTCGAAATTACCTTCCGCCTCGGTCAGTGCCTTCTTGCACTCCATCATGGGGGCGTCGGTCTTGGCGCGCAGTTCGGCGACCATGCTTGCAGTAATTGCCATTTTTGATTCTCCGTTTGTCGTGTTCACAGGGATTGGCCGACAGGGCCCACCCCTTTTTTGATGCTTGAGTTGTGAAAAAGGGGCTACGCGAGCCCCTTTTTCGCGTCTGGCGCGGAGCCGAAAACTATCAGGCGGCCGCGTTGTCCACTTCCACGAATTCGTCCGAGCTCTCGGCCGACACTGCCTTGACAACGTCGTTCACGGCGTTGGCGCGGCCTTCCAGGATCGCGTCGGCGATACCGCGGGCATACAGTGCCACGGCCTTGGAGGAGTCATCGTTGCCGGGGATCACGTAATCGATGCCGATGGGCGAGTGGTTGGAGTCAACCACGCCGATCAGGGGAATGCCGAGCTTCTTGGCTTCCAGGATCGCGATTTTGTGGAAGCCCACGTCGATCACGAAGATGGCGTCCGGCAATGCGTTCATGTCCTGAATGCCGCCAATGTCTTTTTCCAGCTTTTCGATTTCGCGCTTGAAAGTCAGCTGTTCTTTTTTGCTGATGGATTCGAGGCCGGCTTCCTGCTGGGCCTTCATCTCTTTCAGGCGCTTGATCGAAGTCTTGACCGTCTTGAAGTTGGTCAGCATGCCGCCCAGCCAGCGCTGGTCAACGTAAGGAACGCCGGCGCGCTTGGCTTCGGTCGCGACGATCTCGCGGGCCTGGCGCTTGGTGCCCACCATCAGGATGGTGCCGCGGTTGGCGGACAGCTGCTTGGCGAACTTCATCGCCTCCTGGTACATCGGCAGCGATTTTTCCAGGTTGATGATGTGAATGCGGTTGCGATGGCCGAAGATGTAGGGGGCCATCTTGGGATCCCAGAAGCGGGTTTGGTGTCCGAAATGAACGCCTGCTTCCAGCATTTCGCGCATAGTGGTCGACATAAAAATACTCCAAAAGGTTGTGTCTAAAATCAGCGCTTATCGCCCCATCATTGATGATTTATGGGGCAACACCTTGGGTGGCTGATTTGCGATTTGCATTGCAAATAACAAAATCGTCATTCGCAAAGCCTGTCGAGTATAACATCCTCCTGCCCCTCTCTCCCGATCCCACCCTCCGCCCATGAGCCAGCCCCTCCTTTCCGGCGACCTCCATACCGTCCGCCAGGCACTCCGGGCGGGCCAAGCGCAAGCCCCGGAAATCCTGGCGCAAGCCGCCCTGGCCGCGCAAAGCGAGGCCTGCCGCCATGTTTTCATGCCCGGCTCGCCGCCAAATCCCCCTGAAACGCTGAAAAGCACCCCGCCTGGCGGCTCCGGGTTGCCGCTTGCCGGTATCCCTGTGTCCATCAAGGATTTGTTCGACGTGGCGGGCCAGGTTACTGCCGCCGGCTCCAAGGTGCTGACCTCAAACGCCCCCGCCCAGGCCGATTGCCCCGCGGTCGCCCGCCTGCGGGCCGCCGGCGCGGTGCTGGTGGGCCGCACCAACATGGTGGAATTCGCCTTTTCAGGGGTGGGCATCAATCCGCACTATGGAACGCCTGCCAACCCAGCCGATCCGGAAATCGCCCGCATCCCTGGCGGCTCCTCCTCAGGTGCGGCGGTGTCGGTGGCCACTGGTGCGGCCCTGGTGGGCCTGGGCTCGGACACGGGCGGCTCCATCCGCATTCCCGCGGCACTGTGCGGCATCGTTGGCTTCAAAAGCACGGCCCGCCTGGTGCCGACCGCAGGCGCCCTGCCCCTGTCAACCAGCCTGGACACCGTCAGTGCCCTCACGCGCTCGGTGCGCGACGCCGTCACCGTGCACGAGGTGCTGGCGGCGCGCCAGGTCAGGCTGGCTGGCAAGCCGCTGTCGGCTTGCCGTCTGGCTGTGAGCCGCACCCTGATGCAGGACGCATTGAGCGATACAGTAGCCCAGGCGTTCGAACGCAGCTTGCTGATTCTGCGCCGCACCGGCGTTCGCATCGAAGAGATCGCACTGGAGGAAATCGGTGAACTGCCGGCCATCAACGCCACCGGAGGCCTGTCGGCGGCGGAAAGCTATGCCTGGCACCGCAAGCTGATCGCCGAACACCAGGCCCGCTACGACCCGCGCGTCGCGCTTCGCATCCTGCGCGGCGCCAGCATGAGCGCGGCCGACTACATCGACCTGCTGGCGGCGCGCAAGGACTGGATCACCCGCATGGAAACGCGCCTGGACGGCTTTGACGCCGTGCTGTCGCCCACCGTGCCCCTGGTCGCGCCGCCCATCGCCGGTGTGCTGGGCGACGACACCGAGTTTTTCAGGGTCAACGGCCTTTTGCTGCGCAACACCTCGGTGGTGAACATGCTCGACGGCTGCGCGATTTCCCTGCCCTGCCACACGCCCGGCCAGTTGCCCGTGGGCCTGATGCTGTGGCACGCGGCCCTGCATGACGACGCGGTGCTGGATCTGGCCCTGCAAGTGGAAGCCGCCCTGGCACAGTCGCTACAAAAATAACCGCCGCAACCCCATTCTGCCCGGGCTCGCGGCCTGCTTACTCATAAAAAAAACAATGCACAACAAGATTTCCCGTCCCAAACGCCCCGCCCTCACGCCACGCCGCCGTGGAGCCTTCGCATGAGGATCGCCATCATCGGCGCCGGCATCATCGGCGTCACCACAGCCTATGAGCTGGCCCTGGACGGCCATGAAGTCACCGTGTTCGAACGGCGCGGCGCGGCAGCGGAGGAAACCAGCTTCGCCAACGCCGGCCTGGTCGCACCGGGTTACGTCACACCTTGGGCGGTGCCCGGCATGCCCCGCAAAGTCCTTAGCCACCTGTTCAGCCGCCACGCCCCCGTCAAGCTCGGCTGGCCGCTGTCGGCCGGAGAGCTCGCGTGGATGTGGCAGTGGTTTCGCGCCTGCAAGCTGGACACCTACCTGGCCAACCGCGCACGTATGCAGCGCCTGGCTTTTTACAGCCGCGAAAGGCTGCACCACCTGACGGCCGAGCTGCAGCTTGAATACGACGGCAGCCCCGGCTACATGGTGCTTCTGCGTTCCGAAAAAGACAGCAAGCTGGTGCAACCCGGCCTGGCGGTACTGCGCGACGCGGGCGTAACCTTCAAGGAAATCGGTCCCGAGGAAGTCCTCAAGATCGAGCCGGCGCTGAATCCCGATACGCCCTTCCTGGGTGCCGTGCACCTGCCCAACGACGAGGTGGCCAATTGCCGGCAGTTCGCGCTGCTGCTGAAGAACGAGGCCCAGCGCCTGGGCGTGAATTTTGAGTTCAATACCACCGTGGCCCGGCTGGAGCAGGCACAACCCGCCAGCCTGGTCATCACCGGTGAAAGCACGCCGCGCGGCTTCGACCGGGTGGTCATGTGCGCGGGCCTGGCCTCGGCGCAGCTCTTGAGGCCGCTGGGCCTGAAGATTCCGATGGCCGCGGTCTACGGCTACTCCATCAGCGCGCCGATTCGCGAACCCCTGAACGCGCCGCGCAGCGCGCTGATGGACGAACGCTACAAGGTCGCGATTTCGCGCATGGGCAACCGCGTGCGCGTGGCCGGCAGCGCCGAGATCGGCGGCTCGCTGGACAACAAGCGCGTCGCATCGCTGCAAACCCTTTACAAGGTCTTGCATGACTGGTTTCCGGGTGCGGCCCAGCTCTCCAACACCGGCTCCAGCGTGCAGGAATGGAAAGGCGCCAGGCCCATGCTGCCCGACGGGCCGCCTGTCATCGGCGACAGCGGCATCCCCGGCCTGTGGCTCAACCTGGGCCATGGCTCCAGCGGCTGGGCTCTCAGCTGCGGCAGCGCGCGGGCACTGGCCGACCTCATGGCCGGCAAAAACACCGACATCGACATGGAAGGCCTGGGCGTCGCGCGCCTGGCTTGAGCCCGACTCGCCGGGCTTTTTTACGCCCGGGGCCGCACAATCGGGCCATGCGAAGAATTTCCAGCGCCCACAGCGAGCCGCTTCACAGCGTGGCGGCCACCCGCGAACTTGAGCGGCTCGCCGCCGCCGGCCTGTCGCCGCACACGCTGATGCAGCGGGCCGGCCTTTCAGTCGCGCGCCTGGCGCTTGCCCTGGCGCCGCACGCGCGGCGCATCTGGATCGCCTGCGGCCCCGGCAATAACGGCGGCGACGGCTTCGAGGCCGCCATGCACCTGCACCGCTGGGGCAAAAGCGTAACCCTGACCTGGACCGGCCTGCCGCACGGAAAAACCGGCCTGCCGCCCGATGCCCAGGCCTCGCGCGAGCGGGCCCTGGCCGCAGGCGTGCCCATGGCTGCGGAGCCGCCCGAGGACTTCGATTTCTGCATAGACGCGCTGCTAGGCATAGGCGGAACGCTGGATCCGGCCCGGCCTGGCACGGCCTTGATGCTGGAATGGCTGGCACGCATGCAGGCGAGCGCTGTCCCGCGGCTGGCTGTGGACCTGCCCACCGGCCTGGACGCAGCCACCGGGGCTTTTCCCGTCGGATTGGCCGCGGCACCGGATGTTTTCACTTTGAGCCTTCTGACCCTGAAACCGGGGCTGTTTACCGCGAATGGCCGCGACCGCGCAGGCCAAGTATGGTTTGACGACCTTGGTACGGCGACCGCCAGCGGACCAGCGCCGGATGCCTGGTTGCTTGGCGCCGACCGGGCTTCCCACGCGCCCAGGCATTGCAACCCGCATGCAAGCCACAAAGGCATCTTTGGCGACGTGGCGGTGCTGGGCGGGGAATCCACGGCCCACAGCCATATGGCTGGTGCCGCGCTGCTGGCCGCTCGCGCAGCGCTGCATGCAGGCGCAGGCCGCGTATATGTGGCCTTGCTCGGAACCCCAGCACTCAGCGCGGATATTCAGCAACCCGAATTGATGTTCCGGGCGCCGGAAGCGCTGGACTTGGCTCGCCAGGTGGTGGTGTGTGGTTGCGGTGGTGGCAACGCCGTGCGCGCCGTGTTGCCCAAGGTGCTGTCGGCCGCCCCGCAGCTGGTCCTGGACGCGGATGCATTGAATGCCATTGCCGCGGACACGCAGCTGCAGACCCAGCTCGCAGCCCGCCATCACCGCGGCTACGCGACGGTGCTCACACCCCATCCGCTCGAAGCTGCCCGGCTGGCGGGAAACAGCGCCCAAGCAGTGCAGGCCGACCGGCTGGCATCCGCCCGTCAATTGGCTGAGCGCTTTCAGTGCGTCGTGGTGCTCAAGGGCTCGGGAACCGTGATCGCAGCGTCTGGACAGACCAGCGCCATCAACAGCAGCGGCAATGCCCTGCTGGCCACGGCGGGCACGGGCGATGTACTGGCGGGCATGCTGGGGGCCCGCATGGCCGGGGGACTTGAGGCTTTTGAAGCGGCTTGCAGCGCCGTGTTTACCCACGGCCTTCTGGCCGACGAATGGCCTGCCGGCGGGTGCGCGCTGACGGCGTCGGCGCTGGCCAGTTCCTAGACCACTAAACCAGGACCATCAAGGCGATCTGCAGCAGCACGATCAGCACCAGCGCCGAGATGTCGACACCGCCTATGGCGGGGATCACCCGGCGCAGCGGCGCCAGCACGGGCTCGGTCAGGCGGCCCAGCAGAATGTAGGCCGGCGAGCCGGGCTGGACCCACGAGAGAATGGCAAAACCCAGCACCAGGATAAACAGGGTTTGCAGCGCCACGCGCACCAGCATCTTGAGCGCAAAGGACAGCAGCGTCAGCAGCACCGCGGGCGCCAGTTCCAGCGCGCCTAGCCACAGGCCGAACAGCAAGGCCCACAGCAACGCATAAACCAGCGCCAGCACCACGGCGGCGATCACGCTGGCCCAGTCCACCCGCGACTGCGCCAGCGACCTGGGCAAGGCACGGCGCAGGGGCTTGACCAGCCAGTCGGTCAGGGCCATCACAAAACGGCCGGGCTGGGCGCTCATGTTGACCCGAACCCAGTTCATCCAGGCGCGCAGCAGTGCAGCCGCAATCAGCACAAAGAAGATGGTTTCAAGAAGAAACGCCAGGATACGGATCAGCATGCGCGGCCTGTCCTGTGTGAGAGAAGATGGAAAAAACAATTCACGGCCATTTCCTGGATGCCTAACGCCGCGGCTTCTTGCCCTGCTTGCGCCCGGGGTTGCCCGCGGCTTTCTTGACGGCCGCCTTCAACGCCTGGATGGGTGATTTGGTGGAGCGTTCGCTGCCGGCGCTGCTGCTGCGGCCTGAACCGCTGCCACGGCTTGCACGAGTTTCCGAGCGCTTGCTGGCCGTTTTCTTGCCAGCCTTGCCGGTCCGGGCTTCGCCCGCATGACGCGCCGCACCGCGTTCCTGCGCCGGCAATTCCGTGGCATGGCCGCCGGTTTTGTCCTTCATGGCCCGCCCGACCAGGTCCTGGCCTTCGTTCACCAGGCGGAAATCGATCTTGCGGCCGTCCAGGTCCACCCGGCTGACCTGCACCCTCACCCGCGTACCGATGGCATAGCGTATGCCGGTGCGCTCCCCGCGCAATTCCTGGCGGGCTTCATCGAAGCGGAAGTATTCGCCGCCCAGTTCGGTGATGTGCACAAGGCCCTCGACGTACATCGCATCCAGCGTGACGAAGATGCCGAAGCCCGTGGCCGCCGTGACGACGCCGCCGAACTCTTCACCCAAATGCTCGCGCATGTACTTGCACTTGAGCCAGGCCTCGACGTCGCGGCTGGCTTCGTCGGCGCGGCGCTCATTGGCGCTGCAATGCAGGCCGGCGGCCTGCCAGGCGAGCTCGTCGGCGCTGGCCTTCTTGGGCTTTTGCGTCGGCTCCTTGGCGTTGACGCGCGAGGCCAGCCGCTTGGAGAGCTTGGCCTCGGCCTCGCCCGGCGTGGGCAAGACAGGCAACTGGTATTTGGCCTTGTTGAGCACAGCCTTGATGACGCGGTGCACCAACAAATCAGGATAGCGCCGGATCGGACTGGTGAAGTGCGTGTAGGCCTCGTATGCCAGGCCGAAGTGGCCGCTGTTCATCGGCGTATAGATGGCCTGCTGCATGGAGCGCAGCAGCATCGAATGGATTTGCTGCGCATCCGGCCTGTCCTTGGTGGCCAGCGCGATGCGCTGGAACTCACCGGGTTCCGGGTCGTCGCTGATGGTCATGCCGACGCCGGCGATCTTCAGGTAGTTGCGCAGCATCTCCTTCTTCTCGGGCGTCGGGCCTTCGTGCACGCGGAACAGGCCCACATGCTTGCTCTGCGAGATGAAATCGGCCGAGCAGACGTTTGCGGCCAGCATGGCTTCCTCGATCAAGCGGTGAGCCACGTTGCGGGTGCGCGGCACGATTTTCTCGATCCGGCCCGCGTCGTCGCAAACGATTTGCGTCTCGGTGGTTTCAAAATCCACCGCCCCGCGAACGCCGCGTTCCTTGAGCAAGGCCTGGTACACGTCATGCAGGTCCAGCAAGTGCGGCACCAGCGTCTTGCGCTGCGCGGCTTCGGGGCCACGTGTATTGGCCAGGATGGCCGCGACCTCGGTGTAGGTGAAGCGCGCGTGGCTGAACATCACCGCCGGGTAAAACTGGTAGGCATGGACCTCGCCCTTGGCGTTGACCAGCATGTCGCAGACCATGCACAGGCGCTCGACGTTGGGGTTGAGCGAGCACAAGCCATTGGAGAGCTTTTCCGGCAGCATCGGAATTACGCGGCGCGGGAAGTAAACGCTGGTGGCGCGGTCGTAGGCGTCGATGTCGATGGCGCTGCCGGTTTCCACATAGTGGCTCACGTCGGCAATCGCCACCAGCAGGCGCCAGCCCTTGCCGCGGCCGACCTTGGCCGGCTCGCAATACACGGCATCGTCGAAGTCGCGCGCGTCTTCGCCGTCTATGGTGACCAACGGTACGTCGGTCAGGTCGACACGGTGTTTTTTGTCCACCGGCCGCACGGCGTCCGGCAAGGCGCGAGCCAAGGCCAATGCCTCATCGCTGAACTCATGCGGCACGCCGTATTTACGCACCGCAATTTCGATTTCCATGCCGGGGTCGTCAATCTCGCCGAGCACTTCAGTGACACGGCCCACAGGCTGGCCGAACAGCGCCGGCGGCTCGGTCAGTTGCACCACCACCACCTGGCCGGCCTTTGCCGTGCCGGTGGCGCCCTTGGGAATCAGCACGTCCTGGCCGTAGCGCTTGTCTTCGGGTGCGACCAGCCAGACGCCGCTTTCCTGCAGCAGGCGGCCGATGATGGGGTTGGCGGAGCGCTCGATGATCTCGGTCACGCGGCCTTCGGGCCGATTCTTGCGGTCGTGCCGCACGATGCGCGCCTTGACGCGGTCCTTGTGCAGCACCGCGCGCATTTCGTTGGGCGGCAGGTAAATATCGGCCTCACCGTCGTCGCGCAACACAAAGCCGTGGCCGTCGCGGTGGCCGGAAACAGTGCCCTCGAATTCAGCGAGCAGGCCGGAGGAATGGGCGGGCGATGCGCCCGCGGAGGAATGAGTTGTTTTGATAAAAAGTCTCTTTTTGTTGGGGGCTGCTGGTTTTGAGTATGCAGCCGAAATATTTCAGGAAATTTGCGAATTCGAGCCTCGAAAAGCGTTCAAGTAATGGTACACTGCTAGCTGTGCCCGGGTGGCGGAATTGGTAGACGCGCACGGTTCAGGTCCGTGTATCGCAAGATGTGGAGATTCGAGTTCTCTCCCGGGCACCAGATACACCAAACAGCTTTGCCAGACTCTGAAACGAGCTCTGGAAGAAAGCAAGATTAAAGCCACTGTGACCCAGTGGCTTTTTTTGTTTCCGGACCCCCTCTTGTGGCCCGGTTTGCCGTTCGCGGGATTGCTCAAACAGGCACAGCAACCAGGTCGTGTCCCTGGGTTCCCACAATGCGGGCTCGCGTGAACTCACCTACTTTCAGCGTCTTGCTGATTTTCTCGGGCGGCAGCAGCTTGACGACGCCATCGATCTCGGGCGCATCGGCATAAGAACGCCCGACACCGCCCTTGCGACCCAGCGCGGGCGCGGAATCCACCAGCACCTGCATGGTCGCACCTATGCGCTGCTGCAGCTTTTGGCTGGACACCGCCTCAGCCACCGCCATGAAACGCGCGCGCCGCTCTTCACGCAGTTCCATGGGCAGCATGCCCGGAATGTCGTTGGCCGTAGCGCCTTCCACTGCGCTGTAGGCAAAGCATCCCGCGCGGTCGATTTTGGCTTCGCGCATGAAATCGAGCAGGTGCTCGAACTCGGTCTCGGTCTCGCCCGGAAACCCGGCGATAAAAGTGCTGCGGATCACGATCTCGGGGCAAATTTCGCGCCAGCGCGCAATGCGCTCAAGGTTTTTCTCGCCGCTGGCCGGCCGCTTCATGCGCTTGAGCACATCCGGATGGCTGTGCTGCAGCGGAACGTCCAGGTAAGGCAGCACCTTGCCGGTAGCCATCAGTGGCAGCACTTCGTCCACACTGGGATACGGATAGACGTAGTGCAAGCGCACCCAGGCGCCATAGGGCTCGGCAATCTCGCCAAGCGCCTGCACCAGCTCCAGCATGCGCGTCTTGACGGGCTTGCCGTCCCAGAAGCCGGTGCGGTATTTCACGTCCACGCCGTAGGCCGAGGTGTCCTGGCTGATGACCAGCAGTTCCTTGACGCCGCCTTCAAACAGTGCGCGCGCCTCATTGAGCACGTCGCCTATGGGCCGCGACACCAGGTCGCCGCGCATCGAAGGGATGATGCAGAAGGTACAGCGGTGGTTGCAGCCTTCGCTGATTTTCAGGTAGGCGTAGTGCCTGGGCGTGAGTTTGATGCCCGCAACGCCGAAAGCATTGGGAACCAGGTCCACAAAAGGATCATGCGGCTTGGGCAAATTCAGGTGCACCGCGTCCATGACTTCCTGCGTGGCATGCGGGCCGGTCACGGCCAGCACGCTGGGATGCATCTGGCGAACCAGATTTCCGCCATCCTCGCCGGCCTTGGCGCCCAGGCAACCGGTGACGATGACGCGGCCGTTTTCCGCCAGCGCCTCACCAATGGTGTCCAGGCTTTCCTTGACCGCGTCGTCAATAAAGCCGCAGGTGTTGACGATCACGAGGTCGGCACCCTCGAAGGTCTTGGAGGTCTGGTAGCCCTCGGCGCTCAATTGCGTGAGGATCAGTTCGGAGTCGGTCAGGGCCTTGGGGCAGCCCAGGCTGACAAAGCCGACTCGCGGCGCGGCCTTGGCGTTGGCAGGGGCGGATGGGGAAATTACGTCGCTCATGGAATCTATTGTCTCAGGGTAGGCGTCAGGGCGAACCGTGGACCCCGGATGGCCTTCAATGGCCTGTCAGCGCACGGGCACATTGCCCGGCGTTCAGTTCACTTTTTCAAGCCGAAAGCTTGCAGCATCTGCTCGCTCTGCTTTTGCATCTGCTCTTGCATCTGCGTAAAAACGTTCTTGGATTGCTCCACATAAGTACCCATCATCCCCTGCATCATGGGCGACTGGGCGTTCATGAACTGCGCCCACATTTCGGGCGTCAGCCCTTTGGACTGCTCGGCCATCTTGACCTGCAGATCCATAAAGCTCTGGACGTTTTTCTCCAGGTAGGCGCCCATGAATCCCTGCATCGCATTGCCGTAAAAACGGATGATGTTGGCCAGCACGGCCTCGGTGAACATAGGTGCGCCGCCGGTTTCTTCTTCAAGAATGATCTGCAGCAGGATGCTGCGCGTCAGGTCTTCGTTGGTCTTGGCATCGCGCACCACAAAATCGGCGCTCTCCATCACCAGCTGCCGCACTTCGGTGAGCGTGATGTAGGTCGAGGTCTCGGTGTCGTACAGCCGGCGGTTCGGGTACTTCTTGATCACGCGGGACGCCGCAGCCTTGCCGGCAGCCCGGCCGCTTTTGGCGCCGGAATTACCGTCGGCAGCCGTATCGCCCTGTGAAGGCGGAAGGCCGGATGCCGGGCTGGCGGATTTACTTTTTGCCACTGATTTCTCCTCTGAATGACGGCCAGCGACCAGGCGCCGGGGTTCAATACATTCTAGGAATTCTGATGTACACAATCCCCTTGGTTTACCCTGTGTGATGGGCCCGCATCATGGATGCGAAAGCCTGGACAGGAACCGTTTCGAGGGAATTGGTAGGCGCGATTGGACTCGAACCAACGACCCCCACCATGTCAAGGTGGTGCTCTAACCAGCTGAGCTACGCGCCTAAGGACTGTTCGAAGCTAGCAGTATAACATCTTTTCGCTGCAGTCGACGGAGGCACTCAGCGCCTGCGCGCGGAACGCACACCCGGCACCTCGGCCACAATGGCCAGCACCTGGTTGAGGCGGCCTGATTGCGCCACTTCCACGGTGAAAGTCATCCAGGCGGTGCCGCCGCGGTTGTCTTTCACCGACTGCGTCTGCACGCCGATCACGTTCATCTTTTCCTTGGCGAACACCTCGGAAATATCGCGCAGCAGGCCCTGTCGGTCGGCCGCCTCGACGGCAACGTCCACCGGATACACCGCGCCGTCGGGTGTCTTGGGCGAATTCCACTGCACCTCGATCACGCGGTCCGGGCTTCCTGCGGCCATGTTGCGGAAATTGCTGCAGTCGCTGCGGTGGATGCTGACGCCTTTGCCCTTTGTGACAAAGCCGAGGATCTCATCGGGCGGCGCGGGCTTGCAGCATTTGGCCAGTTGCGTGAGCAGAGATCCCATGCCGACCACCAGCACACCGCCCGCCCCCTTCTTGGCATTCGGGTTGGGCGCACGCGCTTTTTTTGCCAGCACGTAATCGTCCTGGCTCATGGCAGGCTCGGGCGGCCTGAGCATGTTCTCTATCGTGCGCAGGGACAGCTCGTCCTTGCCCACCACCTCAAACAAATCGTCTGCCGCCTTGAAGCCGAGCTGCGCCGCCAGGTCGTCCAGCTTCATCGCTGTCTTGCCCTCGCGCTGCAGCAGCTTTTCCACGGCCTCGCGGCCCCTGGCCACGGTCTGTTCCATCGCCAGCGCGTTGAACCAGGCACGCACCTTGGACTTCGCACGATGGCTGCTCAGAAAACCCAATTCAGGGTTGAGCCAGTCGCGCGAGGGCCCGCCTTCCTTGACCGTGATCACTTCCACCGTCTGCCCGTTTTGCAGCGGCGTATTGAGCGGCACCATGACGCCGTCGATGCGCGCGCCGCGGCAGCGGTGGCCCAGGCTGGTATGCACGCTGTAGGCGAAGTCCACCGTGGTCGCGCCTTGCGGCAGTTCCACAATGGCGGCATCCGGCGTCAGCACGTAGATACGGTCCTCAAACAAGCCCTGCTTGTCGTCACGCGCACGCTGGGCCGCCGGGCCGGAGAGATCACGCTCCCAGGCCAGCAGTTGCCGCAGCACGGCGATCTTGGCGTCGTACTCGCTGCTGGCCGAAACGCCGCCATAGCCCTTGGTGCCGGCCTCCTTGTAAGCCCAGTGCGCCGCCACACCGTGCTCGGCATGGTCGTGCATGGCCTGGGTGCGCACCTGGATTTCCACCGCCCTGCCCGCCTCGTCGCGCACCACGGTGTGCAGCGACTGGTAGCCGTTGCTCTTGGGCTTGGCGATGTAGTCGTCGAACTCGCCGTCCACCGGCGTGAAGCGCGAATGCACATAGCCAAGCGCCGCGTAGCAACCCTTTACGTCGGCGGCGATCACGCGCAGGGCGCGGATGTCGAAGACCTGCTCGAAGTCCAGCGACTTGCCGCGCATTTTCTTCACGATGCTGTAGATGTGCTTGGGCCGGCCCTGCACCAGCGCGGCAATGCCGTTCTGGTTGAGTTCGCGCTCCAGCTGCGCGCGCAGGGCTTCCATAAAGCCTTCGCGCTCCACGCGTTTTTCGTCGAGCAGGCGCGCTGTCTGCTTGTAGGTCTCGGGCTCCAGGAAGCGAAAGGCCAGGTCCTCCATCTCCCACTTGATCTGCCAGATGCCCAGGCGGTTGGCCAGCGGCGCAAAAACATGCAGCGATTCGTAAGCCAGCGGCAGCGGCGCAGTCTGCCGCGTCGCGGCGTAATGGCGCAGGGTCTGCAGGCGGGATGCCAGGCGCAGCATCACCACCCGCAGGTCGCGCGAAAACGCCAGCAGCATCTTGCGCACGTTTTCGGTCTGCGCGGCCGGATCGTCCAGCAGCTGGGCTTTCGCATTCGCCGAACGTGCCTGGCGCTGCACCTGGACCAGCTTGGTGGTCTCCATCGCCAGCGCGGCGTAGTTGGCGCCGAAGGCCTTGGTGATCACTTCCTGCGGCTTGTTCAGATGCTGGCAGGCATAGACCAGGTAGCTGGCCGCCTGCATGGCTTCGGAGCCGCCTATGGTTTTCAGGATGGCCGCCACCGCGTCGGCATGGGCGAGGATGTTTTCGCCCGTGTCATGCGTTTCGCTGGCGATCAGGGGTTCGGCAAACGCGCGGGCACGGGCCAGCGCATGCGGCTGGTCCGGCAGGCTGTCAGCCGTGGCGGTCACGATGGAGGCATTCGCCCCCTGGGGGGCTGTCGGGCCGCCTGGCCCGACCACGTTGCTTTTCATGAAACTTCAGTCAAATTCAGTCAGAGAGTTGCGAGCCCATTACGGCATCAGCCCAGCAGAAAGCCCGTTACTGCAGCGACCTGATCGGATGCGACCAGCGTGGGCGCATGTCCCACACCTTCGAATTCCACCACGCGGGCACGCGGCCCACGCTGCGTCATGGCTTGGGCCGTCTCGGTGCTCAGCAAGTCGGATTGCCGGCCCCGTATCACCAGGGTGTCAGCCTTGATATTGTCGTAGAGCTGCCAGAGCATGGTTTCACCCTGGCGCGCGGATTCCTCGGTCTCCTGCCTGAAAGGAACGGCGATCGCCGGGTCGTAATGCAGGCGCCATTTGGCGTCAGCGGCTTCCGAAACGCGCCTGAGCATGGGGCGCGACAGCGCCAGCCACTGCTCGGGCGTGTGCGGGCCGAAGCTCTGGGAGATCGCCCACATCGCATCGGCCGCTTCCTGCACCGAGCCGAAGTGGCCGGCCTGGCCCAGGTAGGTGCCAATGCGCACAATCGCCTGCCACTGGATAGCTGGCCCCACGTCATTGAGCACCAACCGGCGCACCGGCACCGGCAAAGGCAGGTTGGGCGTTCCGCACACCGCCACGCCGATCAGCCCGCCCATGCTGGTGCCTACCCAGTCCAGCGAGGCCACCTGCGCCTGGGCATGCAGCTGGGCCAGCATCGCCAACATGTCGCCCGCATAGGTGCGCAGCTGGTAGCCCATGGGGTCCTTGAGCCAGTCGCTTTCGCCGCGGCCCACCACATCGGGGCAGACCACCCGCATATCGGCCTGCTCGGACAGCGCCCGCGCCAGCACGTCAAAATCACGCCCCTGGCGCGACAGCCCGTGCACGCAGACCACCAGGTGCGCACTGTCCGCCCTTCCCCACTGCCAGTAAGCCATGCGGTGGCCGCCGCCGGCATCGGGGCAATTTACGTAGTTCAGCGTAGGTTGGGTCATGGTGCGGCAGTTCAATTCAAAGGCTTGATAATTGCTTGAGAAATCGGGCTTGCGCGGCGTACGCTGCGCAAGCCTTGGGATCCCAGTTCAACCATCGTAAATCATCCGGAGAAACAATATGCTCAAAGGTAAAACAGCCCTCGTCACCGGCTCGACCAGCGGGATAGGCCTGGGCATCGCCAAGGCGCTGGCGGCGCAAGGCGCCAACATCGTCATCAACGGCTTCGGCGACGTGGACGGCCCCAAGGCCGAGGTGGAAGCGCTGGGCGCGCGCGTGGCCTACCACGGCGCGGACATGAGCAAGGTCGCCGATATCGAGGACATGATGCGTTACGCCGCCGCACAATTCGGCCAGGTCGACATCCTGGTCAACAACGCCGGCATCCAGCATGTGGCTCGCGTCGAGAACTTCCCGGTCGAAAGATGGGACGCCGTGATCGCCATCAACCTGAGCAGCGCCTTCCATGCCACGCGCCTGGCCCTGCCCGCCATGCTGGCCGCAAACGGCGGCAAGGGCTGGGGCCGCATCATCAACGTGGCCTCGGTCCACGGCTTGGTCGGCTCGGCCGAAAAATCCGCCTACGTCGCCGCCAAGCACGGCATCGTGGGCCTGACCAAAGTCACCGCGCTCGAGAACGCCACCACGGGCGTGACCTGCAACGCCATCTGCCCCGGCTGGGTGCTGACACCCCTGGTGCAAAAACAGGTGGACGCCAAGGCCGCCGCCGGCAACATCAGCAACGAAGCCGCCACCAAACAACTGCTGGGCGAAAAAGAGCCCTCCATGCAGTTCACCACGCCCGAAGAGCTGGGCGCGCTGGCGGTGTTTTTCTGCTCGCCGGCCGGCAACAACGTGCGCGGCGTGGCCTGGAACATGGACGGCGGCTGGGCGGCGCAGTAAGCGGCCTTACAGCAGCCGGCTCACGTAGTCGCCAATCGCCAGCGAACTCGTGAGCCCCGGCGATTCAATGCCGAAGAGGTTGACCAGGCCCGCCACGCCGTGATCGCGGGGGCCCTCGATCATGAAGTCCTTGGCGGCCTCATGGGGCGCCTGGATTTTGGGGCGTATTCCGGCATAGCCCGGCGTCAGCGCACCGTCGGCCAGCGCCGGCCAGTATTTGCGCACCTCGGCGTAAAAAGCCTCACCGCGCGCCGGATCCACCACCAGGTCCTCGGGCGAATCCACCCATTGCACATCAGGGCCGAACTTGGCCTGGCCACCCATGTCCACCGTCAGGTGCACGCCCAGGCCGGCAGCCTCGGGCACTGGATAGATCAGGCGGCTGAACGGCGAGCGCCCGGGCAGCGTGAAGTAGTTGCCCTTGGCGTAATGGCTGGGCGGCACATGCTGCGCGGGCAGGCCGGCAAAGCGCCCGGCCAGTTGCTGGGCATGCAGGCCCGCAGCATTGATAACGGTGGTGGCTTCGAGCACCGTGCCGTCTTGTGCGGTGAGATGGATGGCGCCCTGCAAGCATTCCGCTCGCGCCAGCGGTGAATTGAGCGCAACCAGCCCGCCCGCGTTCTCGAGGTCGCCTTGCAGCGCCAGCATCAGGCCGTGGCTGTCGACAATGCCGGTGCTGGGTGAATGCAGTGCGGCCACGCATTCGAGCTGCGGCTCCAACGCGCGGGCCTGATCGCGTGTCAGCAGTACCAGGTCGTTCACGCCGTTGGCAGCAGCCTTGTCGCGTATACCCTGCAGCTGCGCGACCTGCGCCTGGCTGGTCGCCACAATCAGCTTGCCGCAGCGCCTGTGCCCTATGCCGCGTTCGGCGCAATAGGCATACAGCAGCTCCTTGCCCTCCACACACAGCCGGGCTTTGAGCGAGCCCTGCGGGTAGTAGATGCCGGCGTGTATCACCTCGCTGTTGCGCGAGCTGGTGCCCGTGCCTATCGCATCGGCGGCTTCCAGCACCATGACCTCCCTGCCCCGCAGCGCCATAGCGCGCGCCACAGCCAGGCCGACGACGCCCGCGCCTATCACCACGCAATCGACTTTGTCCATCAGCGGCCTTCAAAACCTTCAATGACGTTGACCGCATTGGTGCCCAGTTCAGCGGCCGCGTAGCCGCCTTCGAGCACAAACACCGTGGGCAGGCCCAGCTTGCCCAGGCGTTCGCCGAGGCGGATGAAGTCGTCCGGCTGCAGCGCGAACTTGGAGATCGGGTCCCCGGCAAAGGTGTCCAGCCCCAGCGACACCACCAGTGCGTCCGGCTTGAAACTGGCGATGCGCAGGCAGGCCGCTTCCAGCGCCTCGAACCAGCGCGCCGCCGTGCAGCCCGCCGGCAGCGGCAGGTTCAGGTTAAAGCCCGCGCCCGCACCCGTGCCGGTCTCATCGGCATGGCCCAGGTAAAACGGGTACTCGGTCAGGGGGTCGCCATGCAGGCTCAGGAAGAGCACGTCGGCACGGTCGTAAAAAATGCTTTGCGTA
>Ga0102589_1001493_pt1 | contig 31255 bp, 31 predicted proteins | sample AraplaMF_Col_mLB_FD_76858 | JGI IMG/M metagenome (GOLD analysis project Ga0102589, IMG submission 76858) | Arabidopsis root microbial communities from the University of North Carolina, USA - plate scrape MF_Col_mLB | ecosystem: Host-associated > Plants > Roots > Endosphere | place: USA...
GAGCGTCGGCGGCCGCGCCGAGCGGCGGCGGACATAGAGCGGCGAGAAGGCGCCATCCTGGCGCAGGTCGAGCAAGCCTTCGCGCACCATCTCCAGCATGGCCGAGAGCGAGGAAGCCCGCACCGTCGCGGTCATCGTCTCCACCGGCAAGCCGTGGCTGCGCATGTAGCGGGTGAGATACCCATCGATCGCGGTCCACTCGCCGGCCTCGCCGACCAGCCGCGCCAGCGCCTCGCGCGCATCGACCAGCGACAGCACCTGGCGATGGCCGACGCTCATCGGCTGGCGGATGCGCTTCTGACGCTGCTGCGCATAGGCCGCCAGCAGGTCGTAGAGCTCCGCCTCCCAGGTCAGCCGGCCCGACGAGGCGATCACCTCGGGCGCGCCGCGGGCGAAGACATCGCGGCCGAGCCGCTCGCGGGTGGCGAGCCTTTGCGCCGCGGCACGGATCGTCTCCAGCCGCTTCAGGCGCAGCGCCAGCGCGGTGGCGAGATCGGCGGCGCTCGGCTCTTCGCCCTTGGGCGGTTCCGGCAGCAGCATCCGCGATTTCAGATAGGCCAGCCAAGCCGCCATCACCAGATAATCGGCGGCGAGCTCAAGCCGCAGGGCCCGCGCCGTCTCGATGAAAGAGAGGTACTGCTCGGCCAGCGCCAGGATCGAGATGCGGGCGAGGTCGACCTTCTGGCGGCGAGCCAAGTCGAGCAGCAGGTCGAGCGGCCCCTCATAGCCGTCGACGTCGATCACGAGCGAAGGCTCGCCGATCGCGCGTTCCGGCGTGCCGTCCTCCTGGAATGGCAGCTCAGCGGCCATCGATGGCCAAATCCCCATGACCCGCCCCGCCCGATCGGCGGGGCCACAACCCCGGGGAGAGAATCAGCCTAACCGCCGCTCAAAGCAATGGCGCTGGCAAGCTGCGCGCGGGCGCTGTCCACATCGAGCGGCTCGGGCTCGTGCCGGATGCGCGCCAGCGCCATCGCAGCGCGCCGCGCCCGGTGACCGGTCATCTCCGGAACGGCGCCGGCGACCGCGACCATTTCCTCCATGATGCCGTGGCAGTGCAGCACCACGTCGACGCCGGCCCGGATCGCCGCCTTCGCCTTCTCTTCAAAGGTGCCGGAGAGCGCCTTCATCGAGATGTCGTCGGTCATGATCAGCCCGTCATAGCCGAGCTCGCCACGCATGATCTCGCGGACGATCTTGCGCGAGATCGTCGCCGGACGGCGCTTGTCGAGCGCGGTGAAGACGACATGCGCCGTCATCGCCAACGGCATGTCGGCGAGATGCCGGAACGGCCGGAAATCATGGGCCCGCAATTCGTCGAGGCTGGCCTCGACCACCGGCAGATCGTGATGGCTGTCTGCCTTGGCCCGGCCGTGGCCGGGCATATGCTTGACCACCGGCAGCACGCCGCCGGCCATGAGCCCCTCGGCCGCGGCCCGGCCGAGCGTCGCCACCATGGCGGGATCACGGGCATAGGCGCGGTTGCCGATCACGTCATGGCTGCCGGCGATGGGAACATCGAGCACCGGCAAGCAGTCGACATCGATGCCGACGCTTTTGAGGTCATGGGCCATCAGGCGCGCCGAAAGCCGGACGACCTCGCGCTGCTGCACGGGGTCGTTGATGGCGAGGAAGGCCAGCGCCGGCGGATAGGGCGGCCAGTGCGGCGGCCCCATGCGCTGGACCCGCCCGCCCTCCTGATCGATCAGGATCGGCGCCTGCCAGCCGACGCAATCGCGCATCTGCGCCGTCAGCGCAGCCACTTGCGCCGGATCCTGCGTGTTTCGCTTGAACAGGATGAAGCCCCAGGGCCGGGCATCGCGGAAGAAGGCCCGCTCGTCCGGGGTGAGGCTCGTGCCGAGGCAGCCGGCGATGAAGGCGCGCGAGGTCATGGCGCCGTTATCGCCGATTCGGGGGCGATGGGCATTGCGTCATTGCAGAACGGCCCCGCCCCGTCATTCTCGGGCGAAGCGAAGCGCAGACCCGAGAATCTCCGGACAAGAAGGCGCTGGCCGGAACCTTCTCCGGCCTGAGATGCTCGGGTCAAGCCCGAGCATGACGGCACCTATCGCAGCGACTGCGAGGCCTGCGCGTTGAACGCGTCGAAGGGCAGTTCCGCGACGCGGAACCAAAGCTGCTCCTTCTTCCAGTATGGCAGGAAGGAATCCCACATCGTCTTGAAGTTCGGGTTCTTCGCCGCCTGGTCGGCATAGAGCGCGAAAGCCTCCTTGAAGGCCGCCTGCATCACGTCCTGCGGGAAAGCGCGGAGTTCCGCGCCGGCCGCGATCAGGCGCAGCAACGCATCCGGGTTGCCATGGTCATATTTGGCCACGCATAGCGCGTTCGCCTCGGCGCAGGCCGCCTCGACGATGGCGCGGTAATGCGCCGGCAGCCCGGCCCACTTCTCGCTGTTGGCGATGAAGCTGACATTGGCGCAGCCTTCCCAGAAGCCGGGATAGTAATAGTACTTGGCGACCTTCACGAAGCCGAGCTTCTCGTCGTCATAAGGGCCGGAGAACTCGGCCGCGTCGATCGTGCCGCGTTCCAGCGCCGGATAGATGTCGCCGCCGCCGAGCGTCTGCGGCACCACGCCGAGCTTTGCCATGATCTGGCCGCCCAGCCCCGCAATGCGGAACTTCAACCCCTGGAGATCCGCAGCGCTCTTGATCTCCTTGCGGAACCAGCCGCCCATCTGGGCGCCGGTGTTGCCCGAGGGGATCGTGTGCACGCCGAACTTCTTCATGAGGTCGCGGCAGAGCTCCAGCCCACCGCCCTGGTAGAGCCAGGCGTTGTGCTGGCGAGTGTTGAGGCCGAAGGGCAGCGAGGTCTCGAAGGCGAAGGCGGTGTCCTTGCCGATATAGAAGCTCGCCAGCGTGTGGCTGCATTCGACCGTGCCGTTCTGGACGGCGTCGAGCGCCTGCAGCGCCGGCACGATCTCGCCGGCGGCGAAGGTCTGGATCTGGAAGTTGCCGTCGGTCGCTTCGGCGACACGCTTGGCGACATGGGTCGAGATGCCGAACAGCGTGTCCAGGCTCTTCGGATAGCTCGAGGTCAGGCGCCAGCTGATCTTCGGATTGGTCTGGGCGATCGCCGGCGCGGCGATGGTCGCGGCGGCAGCCCCGGCGGCGGTCGTCTTGATCAGCTTGCGGCGGTCCATGGTGTTTCCTCTCACTTGCAGGCCTTCCGCATTTTCAAACCGGACTAGGCTGCGGATTCAGGGCGAAGCTAGAACACGCGCTAACCGTGCTCCAGCCACGGCGCCGCAACGCGTGCATGTCCGGATCGCGGGAGCAATCAGGGATTCCTGCACGGCGGTATGGGGATGTGGTTCAGCCGCTTGCGCTGCGAGCAAGGAGGCCGGCGCCAAGCATGGCCAGTCGGCAGACCGTCCGCGTGCCGAGGCCGTCGGTATCGGCCTCCGGTACGAATTCGACGATGTTGAAGCCGATGATCGGCGCCCGCTCCGCGACGCCATTCAGCAGCGTCACGACCTCGCCGAAGCCAAGCCCACCGGGCGTGCGGCCCAGCACTGCAGGCACGACGGTCGGATCGAAACCGTCGACATCGAAGCAGACCACCACCGGCCGCCCCGGCGGAACGGCCTCGATCGCCGGTGCCATCCCCCTCGCCCGCAGGATGCTCATATCGATCAGCTGCGCACCTGCCGCCTTCGCTTCCGCCACGTCCGAGGGCCGTGCGCTCCCGGTGCCGCGGGCGCCGACCTGGACGATCGCCTTGACGCCGTCGAGCTCGGAAGCCCGCCGCATCGTGCTCGACAGGCCGAAGCGCTCGCCCTCGACCTCCTCGCGCCAGTCGATATGGGCGTCGACTTGCAGGATGGTGATCTCGCCGCACGCAGCAAAGGCACTGAGCGCCGGAATCTGGACGCTGTCGTCGCCGCCGAGCAAAAGCGGCGCGGCGCCCTGCGCCAGCAGCGTCCGATAGGTTGCCGCGATTCGGGCGCGGTTGCCGGGCAGATCGGCCGGATCGAAGGCGAGGTCGCCGCAATCGACCATTTGCCCTCCAGCCGGCAGCAGCGGCCCGCCGAGGTCGAAATCATAATGCGAGAGCTTGGCGACCTGGCTGGCGCTGGCGCGACGGGTGGCAGCCGGCGCCGCTTCGCTATGGGGCCGGCCGGACGCATAAGGCGTCGCGGCGGGAATGCCGATGACCGCGACGGCACTATGCGGCACGGCTTCCGGCGCGACTCTGTCGCAACCGAGGAAACTCGGACCGGCATCGCGGCCGGAGATCGGATCGGGAGACATTTGGAGGCCTGCATCGCTGGAAATTTCTTCCAGCCTGCCCCGCCGACGGAGCCCGGCGCAAGCAAAAGCCGGCCGCGACGATCGCGGCCGGCTTCAGGTTTATCGACGACGGAGCCGTCAGCTCCGCTTGCTGGCAATCAGTTCTTAGCGATGAAGCACTGTCCGCCGGCGGCCTGCAGCGCCGAGCACATCGAGCTCGCATCCTCGCGGGAATACGGGCCGACGCGCAGGCGGTAGACCGTTTTGCCGCCGGCAAGCTCGGTCTTGCGCACGATCGGGCTCTGGCCGCTGAGCTGGCCGGGATATTTGCGCTGCAGCGCCGCGAAGGTGGCGCGCGCCTCGGCTTCGCTGCCCGGCGCGCCGAGCTGCACGGCAAAGCCGCCATTCGGATCGGTACGCGGCGCAGTCGCGGCCGGCTCAGCCGGTTGCGTCTGCTGCTGCGGCGCGAGCGCTGCGGTGCGGGTCGCGGCAGGCGGCGTCTGCGCAGCCGGCGGGGTCGCCGGAGCGGCGGCGCGTTCCTGTGCCTTCGGCGCCGCGGCCGGCGTCGCGCTCGGCTGCTGCGGACGCGGCGCCGCTTGCGCGGTCTGAGCCGGCGTCGCCGAGGCGGGGCGGTTTGACGGTGCGGAGCCGGTCACGAGGCCCTGCCCTGCTCCGGTCGCGGCGGCGCCATTGGCCGGCGCCGGCGTGCCGTCCGGACGGATCGCGACGGTGCGGACCTTGCGCGGCTCGCCAAGGCCCGGCACGGCCGGGATCGGCACCAGGCCAGGCTCGGCGGAGGCGAGGCTCGCAGCGGCCGTATCGGTCGGCGTGATCGCGCCGTTCGAGCCTTGCGTCGGGCGTGGCGCCATCGCGCGCGCCGCCTGCTGCACGTCGACCGGCTGCTCCTCGCGGCTGACCACCTTGGTCTTGTCGGCCGAAGCGTCGCCGCTGCGCTCGTAGATCTGCTTGTTCTGGTTCGGGATCTCGGCCCCACCGGGATTGACCGGCGCGATCTTCGACGGGCCGGTATCGGCCGCGATCACCGGCGGCTGACCGTTGACGCCAGCGGGGCGACCGTTGCGGAAAACCATGGCGGCGCTGACGCCACCGACCGCGACAACGACCAGTGCCACCGCCGTCAGCATGCCCTTGCGCGAACGCGAGCGCTGGAAGTCGCGAGGCTCGTGCTCGGCGTCCTGATGCTGCGCGTCGTAATCCTGCGCACCCTGATGATACTCCGGCGCGGGCTGGGGATCATAGGCATGCACTTGGGTGTGCGCCTGGGCGCGCCCAGGCCCGACTGCCTCGTCGAGATCCCGCGGCTGCTCGGGGACGTAGGCGTGCAGCCCCTCCTCCTGCATCGCATAGGGCTGCGAGCGCGACGGGGTCGGACGCAGCTCCGGCTCGGCATAGTCATGCCCCGGCGCCGGTGCGGCAGGCTGGGCCGGCGTAGTGCGAACCGGCTCGGTCCGGCGCAGCAGCGCCTCGAACTCGTCGAGCGCGCCGCGCACATCAGCCGACGGCGGAGCGGACTGCACCGGGGGCGCAGTGACCAGGGTCGGCTGGAAGCTCGGCTCCGTCCGATTGCCGGACCAGGAGACGGGCTGCGGCGTGCTCTGCGCGGCGGGGCGCGCCGGCTCGGCCGGGCGACCGGCGAAGAGCTCCTTCAGCGGATCGTCCTGTCCGACGAGCCGGGTCAGCTCCATCAGCGGATCGGAGGCAGCGCCCGGCTTCTGCGGCTGGGCCGCCCCGCGCAGCTGACGCTCCAGATCGTCGAGATCGAGGGCGAAACGGTTTCTAGCTGGCTCGCTCATGACTTGATCCATTCCGGCGCGTGCCGTCATCCATCAAAGGACGCCGCCACAGCGCGGTCAATCTGACGAAAGCTCCAGCCTGTTCGCCTTTCGGCGCATCGGCCAACGCCGCTTCCGTATCGGACCCGGCGGACGCTGGCCGGATCGTTCTGATCCGCAAAGCGTCCGATGCGCCGGGATGGATCCCGTCAGCGCATCTCCTCCGGCGCCGTCACCCCAACGACCGCCAGACCGGAAGCAAGGACGCTGCGCACCGCATGTACGAACGCCAATCTTGCCGAGGTCGACTTTCGATCAGTTTGATTAACGAACCGTAATTGCGGCGAGTCTTTGCCCTTGTTCCATAGCGAGTGGAAGGCGCTGGCCAGATCGTGCACGAAGAAGGCGACACGATGGGGCTCATGTGACGAAGCCGCGGCGTCGATCATCCTCGGATAGGCGGCAATCATCTTGACGATGCCGATCTCTGACTCGTCTGTCAGCAAGCCGAGATCGGCTTCAGCCAGCGCTTGAGGCGACAGATCGAGATCGGGGAACGCCTCGCCCGCCTGACGGAAGATCGAGGCGCAGCGCGCATGCGCATACTGGACGTAGAAGACCGGATTGTCCTTCGACTGCTCGACCACCTTGGCGAGGTCGAAGTCGAGCGTCGCGTCATTCTTGCGGAAGATCATCATGAAGCGCACCGCATCGCGGCCGACCTCGTCGATGACCTCGCGCAGCGTGACGAAGTCGCCCGAGCGCTTCGACATCCGGACCTGCTCGCCATTGCGCAGCAGGCGGACCAGTTGGCAGAGCTTGACGTCGAGCGCGCCCTCTCCGTTCGTCACCGCCTTGACGGCCGCCTGCATGCGCTTGACGTAGCCGCCATGATCGGCGCCCCAGACGTCGATCATCTCGGCGAAGCCGCGGGTGAACTTCGAGCGGTGATAGGCGATGTCGTTGGCGAAATAGGTGTAGCTGCCATCCGACTTCAGCAGCGGCCGGTCGACATCGTCGCCGAACTTGGTGGCGCGGAACAGAGTCTGCTCGCGATCTTCCCAATCCTCGTCCTTCTGGCCCTTGGGCGGCGGCAGCCGGCCCTCATAGACCAAGTCGCGGGCGCGCAGATCCTCGATCGTCTGGTGGACGGCGTTGGAATTGCCCTCCCGGCCCTGAAGCGAACGTTCGGAGAAGAAGAGATCGTGGACGACGCCGAGCGCGGCGAGATCGTCGCGGATCATCGCCATCATGCCGTCGATCGCCGCCTGGCGCACCAGCGGCAGCCAATCCCATTCGGTCTTGTCGCGCAGTGCCGGGCCATACTCCTTCGCCAGCGCCTGCCCGACCGAGATCAGGTAGTCGCCGGGATAGAGCCCTTCCGGAATCGCGCCGATATCCTCGCCCAGCGCCTCGCGATAGCGCAGGAAGGCGGAGCGGGCGAGCACGTCGACCTGCGCGCCGGCATCGTTGATGTAGTATTCGCGGGTGACGTCGTGCCCGGCGAAGGCGAGCAGGCTCGCCAGCGCATCGCCGAACACGGCGCCGCGGCCATGGCCGACATGCATCGGCCCGGTCGGATTGGCCGAGACATATTCGACATTGATCTTCGGAGCGCCCTTGGCGGCGCCGCGGCCATGCTCCGTGCCGGCCAGAACCGCCGCCTTCAGAACCTCTGTGAAAACAGCAGGTTGCAGCGTCAGGTTGATGAAGCCGGGCCCGGCGATCTCGGCCTTGAGGACATCGCTGTCCTTGGCGAGCTCGGCGACGATCAGCTCGGCCAGCGCGCGCGGCGCCATGCCGGCCTCCTTGGCCAGCACCATGGCGGCGTTGATCGCGAGATCGCCATGGGCCGGATCCTTGGTCGGCTCGACCACGACGCGCGCCAGCGACAGCCCGGCAGGAAGGCGGCCGGCCTCGGCCAGTCCGGTCAGGACAGTGGCAAGGCGTGCGGAGAAAGTCTCGAAAATGTTCATGGCGACCAGAGATGCGTAAGGAAAGCGGCCCGGCCCTATCGCAGCGACGGGGTGGCGTCAAACAGGCGCCGGTGCTCGTCGAGCGCGTAGGAATCGGTCATGCCGGCGATGTAGTCGGAAACCCGGCGTGCCAGGCGCGCTTCGTCGAGCTCGCCGCACCCGGCCGCCCACTCGGCTGGCATGGCCTGCGGCTGCGCCGTGAAGCGGACGAACAGGTCACGGACGATATCGGCCGCCTCCTTGCGGATCACACCGATACGCGGATGCCGGTACATGTTCGGATAGAGGAAGCCCTTGATCGCCTGATCGGCCGCAACGATCGCCGGCGAGAAGGCGACGACCGGCGCCCCGGCCCGCCTGATCGCATCGGCATCGCCAGGGGCCAGAACCGCGATTCGCTTCTCGGATTCGCGGATCACATCCTCGACGAAGCGGGTGATCACCCGGCGGACCAGCTCATTGGTCGCGCGCGGCCGCTCCAGCCCGGGATGCAAGGCATCGATCTCGTCGAGCAGCTCTGCCAGAAACGGCACGACACGCAGCTCGGAGAGCTCGAACAGCCTGGCGCGCAGGCCATCGTCGATGTCGTGGGCGTTGTAGGCGATGTCGTCGGCGAGCGCCGCGACCTGAGCCTCGGCCGAGGCATGGCTATCCAGCCAGAGGTCCTGCTTCTCCTGGTATTCGAGGATCGCGACCGGAATGCCGGTCTTCGCGTAGCGCTCGGTTGGCCTGCCATCGGCGCCCAGCAGCGGGCCATTGTGCTTGACCAACCCTTCGAGCGTCTCCCAGGTCAGGTTGAGCCCGTCGAAGCCGGCATAGCGCCGCTCCAGCCGGGTGACGATCCGCAGCGTCTGGGCATTGTGGTCGAAGCCGCCGAAACCGGCCATGCACTCATCGAGCGCATCCTCGCCGGTATGGCCGAAGGGCGTGTGGCCGAGGTCGTGCGCCAGCGCCAGCGCCTCCGCGAGGTCCTCGTCGAGGCCGAGAGCGCGCGCCAAAGCACGGGCGATCTGGGCCACCTCGATCGTATGGGTTAGCCGGGTGCGGAAATGATCGCCCTCATGCGAGACGAAAACTTGCGTCTTGTGCTTCAGCCGGCGGAAGGCGGTCGAATGGATGATGCGGTCGCGATCGCGCTGGAACGGGTTGCGCGTCGCCGAACCGGGCTCCTCGACCAGCCGGCCGCGACTCGTCGCAGTCCGGCAGGCATAGGCAGCGCGCCAGCGGTCGCCGGGCTCGCGGTCCATGGCAGGGACGGTATCGTGTGCGTGCGGCATGGCAGCCCCGTGGGCAGGTGCGGCTTGAAGGCCCGCTGCGTGGCCATTACCTTTGTGGGCGAGGCAGGAGCAAGGATGTTCTGCGTATGACCATGGCGATCGAAGCCAATCCGCACACGATCTCGCTGACCGACAAGGCCGCGAGCCGCATCGTCGCGGTGATGGCGAGCGAGGCTCCCGGCTCGATGCTGCGCGTCAGCGTCGCCGGCGGCGGCTGCTCGGGATTCCAATATGTCTTCGACATCGATCGGCAGAAGGCGCCGGACGATATCGTGATCGAGCGCGACGGCGCGACCGTCCTGATCGACGAGACCTCGCTCGAACTGCTCGATGGCTCGACCATCGATTTCGTCGACGACCTGGTCGGCCAGTCCTTCAGGATCACCAATCCGAACGCGACCAGTTCCTGCGGCTGCGGCACCTCCTTCGCGCTCTAGAATCGACTTAGCCCGGCAGCACCATGGACTTGAAGGCGCGCAGCAGATCAGCGTCGAGCTTGCCGCCCATCCCGGCCAGTATGGCATAGGCCTCCTGCGGCGCCATCGGCGCCTTGTAGGAGCGCCGCTCGATCAGCGCAGCGTAGATGTCGCAGATCGTGATCATCCTGACGACGTCGGAAATCTCGTCTCCCTTCAGCCCCTGCGGATAGCCCGAGCCGTCGAGATATTCGTGATGGCTGCGCGCCGCCTCGACGATCTCGCGGGCGAAGGCGCCCTGTCGCAGCAGCATCTCGTAGCCGACCTGCGGATGCTCGCGCAGGATCGCAAGCTCCTCCGCCGTCAGTTTGCCGGGCTTGTGAAGAATTGCGAGCGGAACGCGCGCCTTGCCGATGTCGTGCAGGACGGCACCGCTGGTGACGAGCTTGCGTGCCCCTTCTGGAAAACCGAGCGCGTGGGCGAAGGCGGCGGCGAGGCCTGCGACCAACAGGCAATGCTGATAGGTCGCATCGTCGTGGTTCCAGACCATTTCGAGCCAGCCACCGAGATCGCGATCGTCGGCGGCGCGGTTGATCGCCTCGACGCCCCCCTCGATGGCCGCCACCGGCAGGGGCATGCCCTCGGCAGCGGCCGAGAGCACGTCCGCCATGGCAGCTGAGGCGGCAACGAAATGCCGCTGCACCTCCGTCGGCCCGTCCGGGTTGAGGAGCCGGCCGACCTCGTCGAGCAGGGCCTTCGCCGGAAGGCCAGCCGGCAGGATCGCGCTGGCGCCGATTGCATTGGCCTGGGTCGTCAGACGCGGCGACTGGTCCCGCAGCAGGCAGAGAAAGGGCGTTCCCTTGCGTGTATGCGCCGCGACCCGATCACGGACGGCCTCGACCGCGACGCGGTTGGACAGGTCGACATCGCTGACCAGCAGCCGCGTCGGTGCCGCCCTGCCTCTCGCCGGGCGATGCAGGTCGACGACATCGCAGGGACCCCAAAGCGACAGCAGTCGCTCGAGCTTCACGCTCTGCTCCGAACGGTCGGTGATCAGCAGCACGGCAATAGGCATGTCCTCATAACGAGGTCACCCTAGCCGCGGGTCCCTTGAAGTCAGGTGAAACCAAACCGCTCAAATTCGCCGTTTCTTTTCAGAAAAGGCGATCTTTACGAACTCCGGGCCTGCCGCCGCATCGCGCTCGCCTCGGCATATTGCAGCAGCCGGTCGAGGTCCTCGCGAGCGATATCGAAGGACTCGTCCATCTGCGCCAGCGCCTCGTCGATATCGGGCGCGCTGAACATCGCCGGTGCTGCAGCCTGCGAGACGATATTGTTGCCGACCGCCGGCGGCCGATGTGGGTAGCTGCGCGATGTCAGGCCATGGAAGGCGACGCCGAGCGCGACCAGCGACAGCGAGCACAGCCCGATCGGCACGAACGGGAACAGCAGCCCCCATTTCATCACGGCGGGGCCGCCGAGCACGGCGGTGAGCGCGACCGCGCCGCCCGGCGGGTGCAGCGAGCGGGTCAGTGACATGATCGCGATGGCGAGCGCGACGGCCAGCGCCGCTGCGATGGTCAGGTCCGGCACCGCCCAGCCGACGGCGAGACCGACGAAGGCCGAGATCACATTACCGCCGATCACCGGCCAGGGCTGCGCCAGCGGGCTCGCCGGCACCACGAAGACGAGGACGGCCGAAGCGCCGATTGGCGCCACCACCAACGGCGAATGCGTCGGGAAGACATAGCCGGCCGCAGCCGTGAGCGCGATCGCGGCGAAGACGCCGGCACAGGCGACGACGCGCTCGGCCAGCGTCGCGCCGGCGAGGATCGGGTGGAACAGCTTCACGGCAAGGCTCTCCGGACCCCGTTCCGCCGACCTGGCGGCCGGACGAAGCGTGCTCCAATATCAATCACGACCTGCCTCTATCATGTGCATTACGCACAATTCAACGGCAAAGCAGCATATTCACGGCCATTAACGTGAATTGACTGAATCGCTCTTCGCGACGGGCGCAGAGCAACAAAAAAGGCGCCCGAAGGCGCCTTTTCGGAGATGAGTTTTCTCAATGCGAGCTCGGAGGCCCGCCCTGCTCGAATCGGACCTCGGCGGCCATCAGCCCCTTTGGGCCCGGCCCGTAGCGGACCAGCACGGTCTGCCCCGGAATCAGCTCGACGATGCCGTAGCGGCGCAGCGTCTCCATATGGACGAAGATGTCGGGCGCGCCCTCGCCGGCCGAGACGAAGCCGAAGCCGCGCAGGCGGTTGAACCACTTCACCACCATGCGCTCGAGCCCGCTTGTCGGCGTCACCGTCGCATTGGTGCGCGGCATCGGCATCTCGGCCGGATGGCGTGCTGCGGAGGTGTCGATCGAGAGCACCCGGGTCGCCTGCCGGCCGCGGGCCTTGGCGACCGCCTCGAGCACGATGCGCGCGCCCTCGGCGATGGCGTGAAAGCCGTCGCGCTTCAGAGTGGTGACATGGACCAGGACGTCGCTGCCGCCATCCTGTGGCACCACGAAGCCGTAGCCCTTGCTCACGTCGAACCATTTGACGTGACCGGTGATCTCGACCACCTGCTCGGCAATCGTCTCAGGCCCGTCCAGTCGCACGATCCGGTTGAGCGATTGCAGCGGGCCGACCGGTGGCCTGCCTCCGTCGCCGTATTCGTCGGACATGTCCCGCTCATCTCCGCCGCGAAACGTGATTCGTGACGTCACGATAGCACCCGGGCGGAGTCGGGAAACAGCCGCATCCAGCTCATCCACATCATCAGCATGCACAAAACGCGTTAAGGCCGACGAAAGCTGCGCCTTGTCGCCTCCGCGCATCAGGCCGATGATCAGGCCAAGAGTCGCAGGCAAGAGTCGGAGAGCAGCCATGCGCATCGCCCGTATCGAGCCCTTCATCCTCCACATCCCGGTCACCGGCGGCTCGATCGCCGACTCGACCCACCGGATCAGCCATTGGGGCGTGGTCGGCACGAAGATCGTCAGCGAGGACGGGCTCACCGGCTACGGCTTCACCGGCACTCATGCCGATCTGCCTTCCGACCGGCTGATCACCTCCTGCATCCGCGATTGCTACGCACCACTGCTCATGGGCGAGGACGCCTCCGAGCATTCGCGGCTCTGGCTCAAGCTCGCCCGCCACCCCGCTTTGCAATGGGTCGGCCGGGCCGGCATCACCCAGCTGGCGCTGGCCGCGGTCGATGTCGCGCTCTGGGACCTCAAGGCGAAGAAGGCGGGCGTGCCGCTCTGGCATCTGCTCGGCGGCGCCAGCAAGGCCAAGCTCGAAGCCTACAACACCGATATCGGCTGGCTCTCGATCCCGAAGGACGAGCTGGTCGAGGGCTCCCGCATGGCGGTCGAGCGCGACGGCTTCCACAGGATCAAGCTCAAGGTCGGCCATGCCGATCCGATGACCGATATCGGCCGGCTGGAGGCGGTGCGCCGCGCCGTCGGCGACCATGTCACCATCGCGGTCGACGGCAACGGCAAATGGGACCTGCCGACCTGCAAGCGCTTCTGCGCCCGCGCCGAGGGGCTCGACCTGTTCTGGTTCGAGGAGCCGCTCTGGTACGACGATATCGGCTCGCATGCCGAGCTCGCCCGCTCGACCTCGATCCCGGTCGCACTCGGCGAGCAGCTCTACACCGTCGATGCCTTCCGCGCCTTCGTCCAGGCCGGCGCGATCCACTATGTCCAGCCCGACGTCACCCGGCTCGGCGGCATCACCGAATACATCCAGGTCGCCGAGTTGGCGCTGGCCCATCGCCTGCCGGTCGCACCGCATGCCGGCGAGATGAGCCAGGTTCATGTCCATCTCGCCTACTGGCACCCGGCGACGCCGGTGCTCGAATACATCCCCTGGATCAAGGACGCCTTCGCGGAACCCGCCAATGTCGCCGATGGTTGTTTCCGTAGACCGGAACAGCCCGGCGCCGGCACTACGCCGACGAAGGACGCCGTCGCTCGCTTCACCAAGCCGCTGGTCTGAAGGACACCGCCGTGCTCGATCTCACCACGCTCGCTCTGTTCACCGCCGCCTGCGCGGTGCTGACCGCGACGCCCGGCCCCGACATGCTGCTGATCGCCTCGCGCAGCATGAGCCAGGGCCGCGCCGCCGGCTTCACGACCTATGCCGGCATCGCCACCGGCAGCTATCTCCAGGCGCTCGCCGCCGCCTATGGCCTGTCGCAGCTCTTCCTGCTCGTGCCTGCCGCCTATGACGCATTGCGCTGGGCCGGCGCCGCCTACCTCGCCTACCTGGCCTGGAAGACCCTGCGCTCGCCCGCGACCTTGTTCGCGCCGACGGCTGATGCCGCGCGCTTCCCGCTGCGCCAGATCTTCCTGCAGGGCCTGCTGACCAATCTGCTCAATCCGAAGATGGCGCTGTTCATGCTGGCGCTGCTGCCGCAGTTCCTGAAGCCGGAAGCCGGCTCGCTGCTGCTGCAGGTCGTGGTGCTGGCCTCGATCCTCAACATCATGGGGCTGATCGCCAACGGCATCGTCATCATGACGGCAAGCCGTCTCGGCCGCGCCATCGCCAATCGCCCGCATCTGGCGGTCTGGCCGCAGCGCATCCTCGGCGCGGTTTTCGGCGGCCTCGCCGTGCGACTTGCCCTCGCCTCGCGCGATTGATCAGTTCGCCAGACGCGCCAGAGCCGGGCCGATCTCGCTGCGCACGACGAGATCGGCGATCGCATCGAGATCGGTCGGCTCGCGGTTGAGGATGACGAGCTTCGCCCCGTTGCGCTTGGCGATCACCGGGAAGGTCGCGGCCGGGAAGACGACGAGCGAGGAGCCGGCGACGAGATAGAGATCCGCCGACATCGTCAGCTCATGCGCCCGCAGCATCGGCTGCTGCGGCATCTGCTGGCCGAAGGAGATCGTCGCCGTCTTCACGATCCCGGCGCACATCGTGCAGGAAGCCGGCTCGCCGCTCGCCTCGAACTGCACCCGGATCGCCGAAAGCTCGTGCCGCCAGCCGCAGGTCAGGCAGGTGGCGTAGGTGCCATTGCCATGGAGCTCGATCACCATGTCCTCGGCGATGCCCGAGGCCTGGTGCAGGCCGTCGATGTTCTGGGTGATCACGCCGGGCGAGCGCCCTTCCGCCACCAACGTCGCCAGCGCCCGGTGGCCGCGATTGGGCCGTGCATCGCGATAATGGTCGTCCATCGCGAACTTACGCCGCCAGGCCTCGACCCGCGCCTCGCGGCTGGCGAGGAAGACATCGAACGGGATCGGCTTGTTGCTCATCCAGGGCGAGCCGGGCGAGCGGAAATCCGGCACACCCGATTCGGTCGAGATCCCGGCCCCGGTGAACGGCACGATCACCCGGGCGCGGTCGAGCATGGCGTGCAGTTCCTCGATCGCGTCCTGGGTCTCGTCGTCCATCCGGTCAGCCTCGCCTTGTTCCGGTTCGAATATGGGGCGTGCCGGCGCTGCGCTCCAGCCCTGCCGGCGGGGCCGTTGACGCGGCAACGAACGCACCGCAAAGCTCAGCCATGACTGCGCCCTCCTCCGCCCTGCTCAATCCCGATCTCATCGACACCGCGACCCCGCCGATCCCCGAGGCCAAGGCCTGGGCACGCGGCTATGCCGGCGGCGCCGGCCCGTTGATCGACCTGTCGCAGGCCGTGCCGGGCTCGCCACCACCTGCCGTTCTGCTTGAACGCCTCGCCGATGCAGCCGCTGCGCCCGAAAGCACGCGCTACGGGCCGATCACCGGCGATGACATCCTGCGCGAAGCCTATGCCGCCGAGAGCAGCGCCTTCTATGGCGGCACGATCCGGCCGCAAGAAATCGCGATCACCGCCGGCTGCAACCAGGCCTATGTCACCGTGATGATGGCGCTGGCGCGGGCCGGCGACAATGTGCTGCTGCCGACGCCGTGGTACTTCAACCACGAGATGACGCTGAACATGCTCGGCGTCGAGCCGCGTCCGCTGCCTTGCGACCCGCAGCGCGGTTTCGTGCCGGATGCCGAAGCCGCCGAGGCGCTGATCGACGCGCACACCCGCGCCATCGTGCTGGTGACGCCGAACAATCCGACCGGCGCTGTCTATCCACCCGCCACCATCGCCGCCTTCGCCGAACTCTGCCGCAAGCGCAAGATCTGGCTGGTGCTCGACGAGACCTATCGCGACTTCCTGCCCGAAGGGCTGGACCGCCCGCATGAGCTCTTTTCCGCAAGCGACTGGCAGGATTCGCTGATCGGCCTCTACAGCTTCTCCAAGGCCTATGCCGTGCCGGGCTGGCGCCTCGGCGCGATCACTGCCGGCGAGGCGGCCCTCGCCCAGATCGGCAAGGTGCTCGACTGCGTCCAGATCAGCCCGGTCCGCGCCGGCCAGAGTGCCGTCGCCTGGGGCATCGACGGCATCCGCGCTTGGCGCGAGGGCAACCGCGCAGAGATGAACTCCCGCGCCGCGCTCTTCCACCAGGCGATCGCGCCGCTCAACGGCTGGAACGTCCTCGCCGCCGGCGCCTATTTCGCCTATGTCGCCCACCCCTTCGAGGGCGTGCCGGCGGCGGAGGTCGTCCGCCGGCTGGTGCAGGAGCGCGGCGTGCTGGCCCTGCCCGGCCCCTATTTCGGCCCCGGCCAGGAGCAGCATTTGCGCATCGCCATCGCCAATGTCGCGGCCGAGCGCATCGCGGCGCTCGGCGAGCGGCTGAAGGGTTTTGCTCTCACATGATCGAGAGGCGCGATACGGCGAAACCTTGTTTCACCGCAGCCTTCCGGACCGTGGTGCTCGCGAGCACCCTCGCCGCGATGCCAGCACTAACTCGCGCCGAGGAGCCCAAGCAGGAGGAATCCTATTCGGCCACCTACAAGACCTGCATGGACAAGTCCGGTGGCGTGACGGCGGACATGCTGGACTGCGGGAACGCCGAATATGCCAAGCTCGACGCCGCTCTGAACGCCGCCTATCGGGAAGCGTCCAAGGAACTCTCACCGGAGCAGCGCAGCCTCCTGCGCGACGCTCAGCGCAGCTGGCTCGCCTATCGCGATTCGAGTTGCTCTTTCATGAGCCGGCTCGGCGATCGTGGCACCATGGCCTCGCTCACCGACCAGAGCTGCCTGATGAGCGTCACCGCAGAGCGCACGCGCTGGCTGAAGAGCCTGATGCCGCTCTGACCGGCTCAGGCGGGCCGGCGCGTTACCCCTTCGCCGCCGGGCACTTGCTCTCCGACAGCGGCCAGACCGTCTCCTCCGGCGCGATCTTGCGCACGATCTCGAAATAGTCCCATGGCCCCTTCGAATCCGCCGGTTTCTTGACCCGCGCGAGATACATCTCGCGCAGCACCCGGCCATCAGCGCGGATCTTCGCATCCTTGGTGAAGGCGTCGTTGATCGGCATGGTGCGCATCGCGGCGGCGACCTTGTCGGGATCGTCGGTACCGGCCTCTTTGATCGCCTTGAGATAATGCAGCACCGAGCCGTAGACGCCGGCATGCAGCATGGAGGGCATCATCCCGGCCTTCTCCAGGAACTGCTTCGACCAGGCGCGCGAGGACTCGTCGAGATCCCAATAGGAAGCCGTGGTGAGGTAGGTGCCCTGCGTCGCCTTGAGGCCGAGGCTGTGCACGTCCTGCAGGAAGAAGATCAGCGCTGCAAGGCTCTGGCCCTGCTCGACCAGCCCGAACTCGCCAGCCTGCTTGATCGCGTTGATGGTGTCGCCGCCGGCATTGGCGATGCCGATCACCTTGGCACCCGAGGCCTGCGCTCTGAGCAGGAAGGACGAGAAATCGGCATTGTTCAGGGGATGGCGCACGGCACCAACGACCTTGCCGCCATTGGCCTCGACCACATCGGTCGCGTCCTTCTGGAGCTGGTGGCCGAAGGCGTAGTCGGAAGCCAGCATGAACCAGGAGGTGCCGCCGGCCTTGACCACGGCCGAGGCGGTGCCGCGCGCCACGCCATAGGTGTCGTAAGTCCAGTGGAAGCCATAGGGCGAGCACTGCTCATTGGTCAGCGCGGTGGTGCCGGCGCCGGAATACATCACGATCCGCTTCTTCTCACGGGCGAGCGATTGCAGCGCCAGCGCCACCGCAGAATTCGGCACGTCGACGACGGCATCGACCTTGTCGATATCAAACCATTGCCGGGCGATCGCGGTGCCGAGATCGGCCTTGTGCTGGTGATCGGCGGCGACGATCTGGATCGGCTTGCCGAGCACGGTGGCGCCGAATTCCTTCACCGCCAACTCCGCCGCGATCACCGAGCCCTTGCCGCCGATATCGGCGGTGACGCCGGCCATGTCGGTGAGCACGCCGATCTTGACGACATCGTCGCTGACTTGGGCCAGCGCTGGCAGGCTGGCGAGCGCCATCAGGGCGCCGCCTGCGAGAAGCGACCGCATGAACTTCCTCCCGAGCTGATCGTCCGGCAGTGCCGCCGGTTCGAGCGTCAAAGACCCTTTGCCTCCAGCCAGGCGACGATCAGGGCCGCAATTTCGTCGCTGTTGTCCTCGCACATCGGCATATGGCCGTTGCCGGCGATGCCGCGCTCCGGCAGCCAAGCGAACTCGGCTCCGAGATAGCGCGCCGTCGCCTCGTCGACCGCGCGCGGATGGCGCGGATCGCTGTCGCCGGTGACGATCAGGATCGGCAGGTCGGCCAGGTTCGCCGGATCGGCGATGCGCAGACCCTTACCGCCGATATTGAAGCGCTCGTTCATCAGCCGCGCGCTCTCGGGCACGATCGAGCGGCGATAAGCCCCGAAGGCCTGCTTCGGGAAGCGCTCGGAATTGGCCCAATAGGCCCGCATGAATTCGGGCGGGATGAAGAGCGGCTTGTCCTCCTCGACCCGGACCGGGCAGCCCAGGCTCTCATCGTCCTTGAGCTTCGCCACCGCCTCGGCATCGTCGGGCAGCACCGGCAAGAGGTTCGCCGGCCCGCCCGGGGCAATGCCGACGATCGCCGCGACCGCCTGCGGGCTCTGCTCGGCGATCCACCAGGCCATCGGTCCGCTTGCCGAATGCACCAAGAGCACCGCCGGACCGATCTCCTCCAGCAGGCGCTGCAGGCTGGTCGCGATCTCGACGCTCGGCAGCGTCGCGAAATCCGGCCGCATCGGCGAGCGGCCATGCCCCGGCCAATCCGGCACGAAGACCTCGCGACCGCAGGCGAAGACGGGCGCCCAGCCGGGCCGGCCATCCGGCGTCGTCAGATAGCAGGCGCCGGTATGGCCACCGCCATGGACGAGCACGATCGGCCAGCGTCCCGGCTGGGTCGTCCCGAGCCGGTCGACATAGATCGGATGGGCGTCCGTGCCCGAATAGAAGCATTGCCGCTCCGGCGCGCACGAAAGCGCCTGCCGCCTAGTGGCACCAGCCTGGTCCATCGCCTCCTCCCGGCACCGGCAAGGCCGTGCCATTCCTTAGCGAGGATGCTAGGACCGGCTCATGGCGCGCGCAACAAAAAAGTCTAATGTGAGACTAATTCCGCAGGACGAGGCCGGCGAGCTCGACGCCGGGCAGCGGCGCGCCATTCTCGACGGCACCGCGATCCCGACCGCCTACAAGATCGGCTACATCCTGAACTTCTATCGCGAGCCCTCCTTCCGGGCGATCGAGATGGAATTCGGACTGACCCGGCCGGAGATCGTCATCCTGATCTTCCTGACCGTGCGCGACGGCGCCACAGCCAGCGAGTTCTGCGAGTTCTCCGGCCATCTCAAGGCCAGCGTCAGCCGCGCCGTGATCCTGCTCGAGAAGAAGGCGCTGATCCGCCGCGAGCCCGACAAGGCCGACAGCCGGCGCCAGCTTCTCTTCCTGACGGCGGAAGGCCGCGCCCTCTACGAGCGCTATATCCCTGCACTGAAAGCCAGGGAGATCGCGATGCTCGATTGCCTCTCCGGCGAAGAACGGACGCAGCTCGGGCGGCTCCTCGACAAGCTCGCCGCCCATGTCCCGCAATGGGGCTTCGCTTCGGAACTGTGAGGCGCGGCTGCATTGCGACCACCTGAGCGGGTTTTGCCCCTCGCGCGCTTGTGACATGCATGCCGCCGCGAAGAATGCTCTGCACGGCCGCAGCGGCAATGCGCCGCGACGGAACGCGTGACGATGACGATCGCATTGACGAAGCGGACCCTGCTGCGGCTCGCCGGCACCTCCTCGCTCGCCATGGCGGCCGCCACGGTTGCGCTGGCTGAGGGACCGGCGCCAGCCGGGGCGGCCTCCGGAATGGGCTTTGCCGGCAGCACCCCGATCCGCTGCTGCGCGATCGGCCTGCGCGTGCGCGACATCGACAGGATGAGCCGCTACTACCAGTCGGTGCTCGGCCTAGGCGTGATCTCGGCCAGCGCCGACGGCGTCGTGCTCGGCGCCGGCAACGTCCCGCTGGTCTGGATGGAGCCGCGGCCGCGGGCCGGGTACGAGCCGCGCAATGCCGCCGGCCTGTTCCACACCGCTTTCCTGATGCCGTCGCGGCACGATCTCGCCCGCTGGCTCGTGCATGTCGCGCATAACCAGACGCCGCTCACCGGCTTTGCCGACCATAGCGTCAGCGAGGCCGTCTATCTCGATGATCCCGAGGGCAATGGCATCGAGGTCTATGCCGACCGTGACCCGCGGCTCTGGCGCTGGGAAGGCGAGCGCGTCGTCATGGGCACGCACCGGCTCGACGTCGACGGCATCCTCGCTCTGACCGATGTCAGCCGCAGCGACTATCGCGACGCACCGGCCGGGCTGCGCATCGGCCACATGCATCTGCGCGTCGGCGACATCGCGCAGTCCGAGAGCTTCTACCGCGACGCGATCGGCCTCGATTCGACCTCGCGCCGCGACACGGCGAGCTTCCTCTCATCCGGCCGCTATCATCACCATGTCGCGCTCAACACCTGGAACAGCGCCGGCGCCGGGCCGCGCGACCGGGCCCAGACCGGTCTTGACTGGTTCTCGCTGGAGGTCGCCGACCCCGCTCTGCTGGCGACACAGCGCGAGCGCATGGCGAAAGCCGGCTACGCGCCGACCACCGTGGCACGCGGCTTCGAGAGCACCGATCCCTGGGGAACCCGGCTCAGGCTGGTGGGCGTAACCTGAACCGTCATGCTCGCCCTTGTGGCGAGCATCCACGTCTTGAACACCGCATTCGCTGATTGAAGCGAAGACGTGGATGGTCGGGACAAGCCCGACCATGACGAGGAAGATGTCAGTTGCGCCCGAAGGCGCCCCTCACATCGTCGCGCCGATCTGCCAGGGCACGAATTCGGCATCGCCATAGCCGAGCTGCTCGGATTTGGAGCGCTCGCCCGACGCGATCTTCAGCAGCGTCTCGAAGATCTCGCGGCCCTTCTCTTCCAGGCTCACGCCGTCGAGCACGTCGCCGCAATTGATGTCCATGTCGTCGATCATCTTCTCGTAGATCGGCGTGTTGGTGGCGAGTTTGACCGAGGGCGTCGGCTTGCAGCCATAGGCCGAGCCGCGGCCGGTGGTGAAGGCGAGGATGTTGGCGCCGCCCGCGACCTGCCCGGTCGCCGCGACCGGATCGTAGCCGGGCGTGTCCATATAGACGAAACCCTTGTCGCGCACCGGCTCGGCATAGTGATAGACCGCCGAGAGCGTCTTGGTGCCGCCCTTGGCCGCCGCGCCGAGCGACTTCTCCAGGATGGTGGTCAAACCGCCCGCCTTGTTCCCCGGCGAGGGGTTGTTGTTCATGCTCATCCGGGCGCGCTCGGTATAGTCCTCCCACCACTTGATGATGCCGACGAGCTTCTCGCCGACCTCGCGGGTGGCGGCGCGGCGGGTCAGCAGGTGCTCGGCGCCGTAGATCTCAGGCGTCTCCGAGAGGATCGCGGTGCCACCATGCTCGACCAGGATGTCGACGGCGGCGCCCAGCGCCGGATTGGCGGTGATGCCGGAATAGCCGTCCGAGCCGCCGCATTGCAGCGCCAGCATCAATTCGGAGGCCGGCACCGTCTCGCGCGACACGCGGTTGGCGATCGGCAGCATCGTCTTCAGCGCCTCGACGCCGGCGGCGACCGACTTCTTGGTGCCGCCGGTCTCCTGGATCGTCATGGTGCGGAAGATGTCGCTCTCCTCGACGCCATAGGCTTCCTTCATCCGCTTGATCTGGAAGCCTTCGCAGCCGAGGCCGACGACCAGCACCGCCGCCATGTTGGGATTGCAGGCATAGCCCCAGGTGGTGCGCTTCAGCACCTCAAAGCTCTCGCCATTGTAGTCGATGCCGCAGCCGGTGCCGTGGGTCAGCGCGATCACGCCGTCGACATTGGGATAGTCGGCGAGGATGCCGGAGCGCTTGACCTCCTCGGCCATGAAGCGCGCGGCCGAGGCCGAGCAATTCACCGAAGTGAGGATGCCGACATAGTTGCGCGTGCCGGCGCGGCCGTCCTTGCGGCGGAAGCCCTGGAAGGTCGCCTGCTGCTCGACCGGCAGGATCAGCTCCTGCTTGGCTTCCGCGGCATAGGCATAGTCGCGCTCGAAGGCGTGGAAGCCGGTATTGTGCTCGTGCACCCATTCGCCCGGCGGGATGTCGAGCGTGGCGAAGCCGATGATCTGGCCGAACTTGCGGATCGGCTCGTCCTTGGCGATCCGGGTCAGCGCGATCTTGTGGCCACGCGGAATGCGCTTCAGCGCGGTGACCCCGGCAGCGCTGACACCGACATCGATCGGGTCGACAGCGACCGCGACATTGTCAGCGGCATTGAGCTTCAGCGTGCGCGGCGGAACGGCTTTGTCGAGCATGATGATACCTTGGAACGGCGGCTCCCCCGCCTCCCCTAAGCAATGCTCTGATTGCGGCCTTTTTTCAATCGGTTGAAACTAGGAGCTGAATTGCAATCGGCGCCGGGCGGGCACGTGTCGCTACCGTTCGACCGAAACGTCGAGCCGCATCGCCGGATGGATGCCGCAATAGAGCTCGTAGCGCCCCGGCCGCACGAAGGGCAGCGTCACCGACTGGCCCGGCTCCTGCGCGCCGGAGTTGAACGGCCTCGGCCCGGTGTCGAGCCGGACATTGTGGGTGCGGACATCGTCGTTGACGATCGTCAGGCTCTGCCCGGCATGCACCCGCACCGCAGAGGGCTGGAACAGCTTGTCCTTCTGCGAGATCACCGTACCTTCGCGCGCCGCCGGCGGAGCGGCCGGCCCGGCCGCGACCAAAGGTGCCGGCACCGGCGGATTCTCACTCGACAGCGTTGCCAGGAAAGCGAGCAGCCCTGCCCGCTCGGGCTCCGTCAGTGTCACCCGCTTGAGATCAGGCGACAGGCTCGGGCGCTGGACGACGCCGTGATCGTAATGGTCGAGCACCGCATCGAGCGTCGCCAGCGAGCCGTCATGCATATAGGGCGCGGTCCAAGCGAGCTCGCGCAGCGACGGCGTTTGGAAGGCATGATCGGCGGCCGGCAGGCCGATGACCTTGCCGCGTCCGGGATCATTGCCCGGCAGGCCGATATCGTGGAAGGCCCTATCGGTGAAGGCCCAGCCGGAATGGCAATTGCTGCAGCCGGCCTTGCCGTTGAAGAGCGCGAAACCCGCCTTCTCCTCGGCAGTCAGCGCCGTCTCCTGTCCTTCAGCCCAGACGTCGAAGCGCGTTTTCGGCGAGACCAGGCTGCGCACATGGCTAGCGAGCGCTTCCGCGATCTGATCCAGGCCGATTTGCGGGTGCCCGGGAAACGCTTCGGCGAAAGCCTTGCGATAGGAATGGTCGCGCCCGAGCTTACCGGCGAGACGGGGTAGGTTCTCGCCCATTTCGAGCGGGTTCTCGATCGGGCCCCGCACCTGCTCCTCGAGCGTGCGTGCCCGTCCATCCCAGAAATAGGCGGCGCCCCAGGCGAGGTTCCACAGATGCGGCGTGTGCCGGACGAGCGGCTTCTTCGCGACGCCGCGGCCGATCGGCACGCCGTCAGTAAAGCCGAGCGCCGGATCGTGACAGCTCGTGCACGAGACCGTGCCGTTCACCGACAAAGCGGGATCGGCGAAAAGCCGTTTGCCGAGCGCGAGCTTGGCCGGTGTCGGCGGGGCGGACCCGGGGAACGGCACGCCATCCGGCCGGCGATAGAGCGTCCTCAAGGCCGCTAGGGCAGCTTCGCCGCCCCCGGAGGACGCCTGCTCCTGCGCCTGCGAGCCGCCGGTCAGCGCGAGCGCAGCCGCCAGCATACCGGCGAGGAAGGCCTTGGGCAGCGATGGCGCCGGCTTCGTCTCGATCGGGGTGACGGCGGCCAAGGCCTGTCGCCTCAGCGCAGGAAGTTCCCGGCCTGCAGCTCGACGCGGGCGATGTCGGAGAGGACGTCGCTGGCGTCCTTGACCGGCTTCTTCGGCGCCACGGCAGCCGGCCAGGCCTTCTTGAGGTTCGCGAGCGCGCCGCGCATCTCCTTGAGCGCCTCGGCGTCCTTGGCCTGAAGATCACTCGCGACGGCCTCGATCATCGCGTCGGCATGCCAGACGAAGCCGCGCGAGTCCTGGTACTCGACCGCCTTGGCGATGCGGCCCTTCTCGATCGCATTGCCGTATTCGTCGGCCGCAACCTTCAGCGTCTCCAGCGCGGTCTCGACCGAGAAGCGCGCCCAGTTCTGCTCCGCCGCCTTCAAGCCGACATCGGCCTCGGCGAGCCGCTCCTGCACCTGCTTGAGCGCGCCGTCATAGGCGTCCTTCTTCTTGGCCTTGACCGTCTGCGCCAGCGCCTTCAGCGCCGCCTCGAAGGGGCGGACCTTGTAGGTGGGAAGGTCGCCCTTGATGCCACCATAGATCTCTTCGGCCGGGTGCAGGAAATGCGGCAGCGCTTCGCCGAAGCGGCCCTGGCGCACCAATTCGTCGCCGACCAGCAGATGGCCGCGGATCAGGGCGATGGAGCGTGCGAACTTCAGGTTCGGGGCGAGCCCATCGGCCTTGCCGCCTTCGCCGCCCTCTCCGCCTTCGCCACCCTGCCCCTTGGCGGGCGTCGCCGGCGCGCGATGGCTGCCGGCCGCATGCTGGGCGAGCTGGATGCCATCGGCGTGGCGCAGGCCGGGAGCCGCCGCCACCTGGCCGAGATCGGCGCTCGCCAGGCCGGTGCCGGCGGCGATCACAGTGCCGAGGCCGAGCCAGAGTTTGCTGGTGGTCTTCATCACGGCCTCCTGTCATCGGATCGGTTCGACTTGGCCCGCCAGGAGCCTTCCAAGTCATCGCAGCGACATGAGCCCGAATTCCCAGGCAGTCAAGGAAAGAGGCCATGTCGAAAGCTCGATTATATTTATTCTAAAGAGACTTAGGCCGAACTCCGAAGGTGTTCGCGGTAGACAGCATCCCGCCGCCACCGCATGATCGCCGCACTTCCTATGAAGGTCCCGCCATGATCCTGCCGATCGGCAATGTCCTCACCCTCGCCGAAGTCGACGAGGCCCGCACCGAGCTCGCCGCGATCCGTTTCGAGGATGGCCGCAGCACCGCCGGCTGGAACGCCAAGCTGGTCAAGAACAACCGGCAGGCCGCCCCGGGCGCACGCAGCGAGGCGCTCAGGCAGAAGCTCGCCGAACGCATCCTCGCCAATGAGGTCTTCGCCGCCGCCGTCCGCCCGAAAGCGCTGACGCCGCTGCTGTTCAGCCGCTACGAGCCCGGCCATGCCTATGGCAGCCATGTCGACGACGCGCTGATGGGAGGCTTGCGCACCGATGTCTCGTTCACGCTCTTCCTCGCCGCGCCCGAAAGCTATGAGGGCGGCGAGTTGGTGATCGAAGGCACCTCCGGCGACGAGCGGATCAAGCTGCCGGCCGGCTCGCTGATCGCCTACCCCTCGACCACACTCCACCATGTCGCGCCGGTGACGGCGGGCGAGCGTCTCGCCGCCGTCGGCTGGGCCCGCAGCTTCATCCGCGATGGCGGTCAGCGCGAGATCCTGTTCGACCTCGACCGCGCCAGGCGGGCCCTGTTCACGCGCGAAGGCAAGAGCACCGAGTTCGACCTGCTCTCGAAATCGCTCGCCAACCTGATCCGGATGTGGGCGGAGGACTGACGCGACAGCCGGTTCAGCCGAGCCGCAGCTCGCTCACCACCTGCTCGACTATCGCCTCCTTGCTCGCCTCGACCTGGACGACGAGTGGGCTTTCATCTGCGCCCGGCTCCTCCAGCGTCGCGAACTGACTGTCGAGCAAGGCGGGCGGCATGAAATGATGCTGGCGGGCGGCCATGCGCTGGCCGATCAGTTCGCGCGAGCCCTTGAGATAGACCAGCGCGACATCGGGCCGTTTCCCCACGATCACCTCGCGATAGGCCTTCTTCAGCGCAGAGCAGGTGACGATGCCGTTGCCGCCTGTGATCCGCAATTCGTCGATCCAGGCCGCGATCGCCGCCAGCCAGGGCTTGCGGTCCTCGTCGGTCAGCGGAATGCCTGAGGACATCTTCGCGACATTCGCAGGCGGGTGGAACGAGTCGGCGTCGCGGAACGGCCAGCCGAGCCTTTCGGCCAGCCGCTCGCCGAGCGAGGTCTTGCCCGAACTCGCCACGCCCATCACGACGATCACCGCCGGCGCGCCGGCGTCCTTGGCGAAAACCATTCGCGTCAGCCCTGCTTCTTCGGCTCGACATGGCCACCGAAGCCGGCGCGCATGGCGGAAAGGATCTTCTCGGCGAAGGTGTGGTCCTTGCGCGAGCGGAAGCGGGTGTAGAGCGAGGAGGTCAGCACCTCGGCCGGCGTCGCGGTCTCGATCGCCGCCTGCACCGTCCAGCGCCCCTCGCCCGAATCCGAGACATGGCCGGAATAGGCGCCGAGCTCCTCGTCGGCCGCCAGCGCCTCGGCGGTGAGGTCGAGCAGCCAGGAGGTCACGACCGAGCCGCGCCGCCAGACCTCGGCGATCTCGGCGACGTCGAAATCGAAGCCGTATTCCTCCGGCAGGCCGTCCTTGGCCGAGGCGTTGCGCAGGAGGTCGAAGCCCTCGGCGAAGGCCTGCATCATCCCGTATTCGATGCCGTTATGGATCATCTTGACGAAGTGGCCGGCGCCGGCCGGGCCGCAATGCAGATAGCCCTGCTCGGCGGTCGGATTGCGCCCCTCGCGATGCCTGGTCGGCTCGATCCCGCCCTTGCCCGGCGCCAGCGCCTGGAAGATCGGCTCAAGCCGGTCGAAGGTCGCCCTGTCGCCGCCGATCATCAGGCAGTAGCCGCGATCGAGCCCGTGCACGCCGCCGGAGGTGCCGATGTCGAGATAGTGCAGGCCCTTGGCCTCGAGCTCGCGCCCGCGCCGGACATCGTCCTTCCAGAAGGCGTTGCCGCCATCGATCAGCGTGTCGCCGGGGGACATCATCCCGGCAAGCTCGGCGAGCGTCGTCTCGGTGATCTCGCCGGCCGGCAGCATGATCCAGATCGCCCGCGGCGCCTGCAGCTTTTCGACCATTTCCTTGAGGTCGCCGACATTGACGGCGCCATCCTTCGCCAGCGCCTCGCCCGGCTTCGGGTCGCGGTCATAGACCACGCAATTGTGCCCGGCGCGGTGCAGCCGCCGGACGATATTGGCTCCCATGCGGCCGAGGCCGACCACTCCAAGCTGCATCGCGAACGCTCCTGCGGCCGGCAGGAAGCCGGCTTTGGCGATGCTAAATGCCCCGCCGGAGCCCAGGGGGCAAGCCGCGCCGAGGCGGCGCGGCCATGCTCTTCACGGAAACATCAGCGGCAAGGGCTCGGCCTGCCAGGTGGCGTCGAGCGCGAGCAGCCTGACAGCCTCGGGGCGTAACCCGTCACCGATCGCCTCGGCGGCAAAGCACTCGGCCCCCACCATCTGGGGGAAGCCGACGGCCAGCAGCATGTTGCCGGGAACGGTCCTGTCACGCGCGGCGAAGCTCAGCTTCGCCCGCCCATTGAGGCCGAGCCGGCCGATCCGCGCGAGCAGAGCCTCGCGCAGATCCTCGCGCCCTGCCGCGATCTCACAGAGGACGAGCGCCTCCATGACACTCAACCATTGCGGAAGGTGTAGCTGTAGCCGTTGATCGCCGGCACGCCGCCGAGATGAGCGTAGAGCACCTTCGAGCCGGCCGGGAAGAAGCCCTTCTTCACCAGGTCGATCATGCCCTGCATCGATTTCCCCTCATAGACGGGGTCGGTCATCATGCCCTCGAGCCGGGCCGACAGGCGGATCGCCTCGATCGTCTCCTTGGAAGGCACGCCATAGACCGGATAGGCGTAGTCCTCGTTGAGCACGATGTCGTCGGCGGTGATCTGCTTGCCGCCGACCAGCTCCGAGGTCTTCTGCGCGATGTCGAGCACCTGCGCCTTGGTCTGCGCCGGGGTGGCGGAGGCGTCGATGCCGATGACGTTGCGCTGGCGGCCGTCCTTGGCGAAGCCGACGACCATGCCGGCATGGGTCGAGCCGGTGACGGTGCAGACGACGATGTAGTCGAACTTGAAGCCGAGCTCTTCCTCCTGCGCCCTCACCTCCTCGGCGAAGCCGACATAGCCGAGCCCGCCGAACTTGTGCACGGAAGCACCGGCCGGGATCGCATAGGGCTTACCGCCCTTGGCCTTCACATCCTCCAGCGCATTCTCCCAGCTCGCCCGGATGCCGATGTCGAAGCCCTCGTCGACCAGCTCGACATGCGCGCCCATCACCCGCGACATCAGGATGTTGCCGACCCGGTCATAGACCGCGTCCTCATGCGGCACCCAGCTCTCCTGCACGAGGCGGCACTTCATGCCGATCTTGGCGGCGGTCGCAGCGACCATGCGGGTATGGTTCGACTGGACGCCGCCGATCGAGACCAGCGTATCGGCACCCGACGCGATCGCATCCGGGACGATGTATTCGAGCTTGCGCAGCTTGTTGCCGCCGAAGGCAAGGCCGGAGTTGCAGTCCTCGCGCTTGGCGTAGAGCGCGACGCCGCCGCCGAGATGGGCGGAAAGGCGCGGCAGCTTCTCGATCGGCGACGGCCCGAAGGTCAGGGGATAGCGTTCGAACTTGGCGAGCATGGCGGGGTTCCCTCCTGAAATGACCCGCGAATGCTAGCAAAACGGCCTTGAAAGGTGCTCTCGAACTTGGTCTCAGATTTTCTTTCTGCTTTCGCTAAAAGCGCAATCTGCTAGCATCTAACGACATTATTGGCAGATAAAACGGAAGAATCGTTCATGGAGGCAGAACTCGACAAAACCGACCTCAGAATCCTGCGTTTGCTGCAGGCCGATGGGCGCATGGGCAATGCCGAGATCGCCAAGCGGGTGAACACCAGCGCCGCCACCTGCCATCGCCGCATCCAGCGGCTGTTCGCGGAAGGATACATCACCAGCGTCAGGGCGCAGGTCGATCCGCACAAGGTCGAGAAGGGCACGCTCGCCATTGTCGGCGTGGTGCTCGACCGCTCGACGCCGGAGAGCTTTGGCCTGTTCGAGGAGGCGGTGAAGCAGCTCCCCGTCGTGCTCGACTGCCACATCGTCGCCGGGGATTTCGACTATTTCCTCAAGATCCGCGTCCGCGACCTCGCTGATTTCAACAAGCTGCATGCGAAGACGCTGCTGACCCTGCCGGGCGTGCGCCAGACCCGCACCTTCTTCGTGATGAAGGAGGTCATCGACAACGCCCCGCTGGAGTTTTGAGTCGGGCGCACGGCCCCCCGAAAAAAGTTTCGGTGACCGCATTGACTTAGAGTGCGCTCGAACTCGTAGCTTCCCGGGCGTCGTGATGAGAAGGCGGCCATGAAGATCGGTGAACTTGCCAGGCGATCGGGACTATCGGCCCATACGATCCGCTATTACGAGCGGATCGGGCTGCTGCCCTATGCCGACAGGGATCGGTCACGCCAGCGCGACTACGACGCCTCGATCCTGACCTGGATCGATTTCCTCGGCCGGCTCAAGACCACCGGCATGCCGCTCCGCCAGATGCTGCGCTATGCGGCGCTGCGCGAAGAGGGAGCCGGCACGGAAGCCGGTCGTCGTCTGTTGCTGGAACGGCACCGCGAGCAGGTTCGCGCTCGCGTCGCTGAACTCGAAGCCTGCCTTCTCGTCCTCGACACCAAGATCGCCGGCTATGCCGACATCGAGAAGAGGATCGAAGACCATGACGCACATCAACGCACACGCCGACACCAGCAGGCTGGAGCGCGGCCGGCGGGCTCTCGCTGAGATCGACGGCGAAGCCGGCCACAAGGTGATCGCAGCGCTCGCCGACATCGCACCCGACTTCGCCAACTATGTGTTCGAGTTCTCCTTCGGGGACATCTATTCTCGGCCGGGGCTCGACCTGCGCTCCCGCGAGATCGCGACGATCGCAGCGCTGACCGCGCTGGGCAACGCCCAGCCGCAGCTCAAGGTCCATATCGAGGCCGGGTTGAACGTCGGACTGTCGCGCCAGGAGATCACCGAGATCCTGATCCAGATGGCGGTCTATGCCGGCTTCCCGGCGGCGCTCAACGGGCTGTTCGCAGCGAAGGAGGTTTTTGCCGCGCGCGACCTCGCGGCGTGAATCGAGGCTGCTCGGACTCGCCGACTCCTGATCAGCACGTCCGGTCTCCGTCATGCTCGCCCTTGTGGCCAGCATCCACGTCTTGAGCACCACGCTTGGCAAAGGAAGACGTGGATGGTCGGGACAAGCCCGACCATGACGGAAGGCGATTCCACTTCAACCCCTTGGCCGCTAGACCTGAATCAATCTCTGCACCTGGTTGCCATCCAGTTCCGCCATCGGCCCGGCGAGCACGACTTCGCCGCGATCCATCACGAACATCGTGTCGGCGAGGTCGCGGGCGAAGTCGAAATACTGCTCGACCAGCACGATCGCCATGCCGCCCTTCTGGCGGAGATAGTCGATGGCGCGGCCGATATCCTTGATGATCGAGGGCTGGATGCCCTCGGTCGGCTCGTCCAGCACCAGCAGCCTGGGTCGGGTGACCAGCGCCCGCGCGATCGCGAGCTGCTGCTGCTGGCCACCCGAGAGGTCTCCGCCGCGCCGGCCCAGCATGGACTTCAGCACGGGGAATAGGTCGAACAGGTCGGTCGGGATGAAGCGGTCCTTGCGGGCCAAGGGCGCAAAACCCGTCTCGAGGTTTTCCTTCACGGTCAGCAACGGAAACACCTCCCGGCCCTGCGGCACGTAGGCGATCCCGGCCCGGGCGCGGTCTTCGCTGCGCAGCGGGGCGATATCCTGTCCGTCCAGGCGGATCTGCCCGCCCGAGATCGGCTGGTGCCCGACGATGGCGCGCATCAGCGAGGTCTTGCCGACCCCGTTGCGGCCCATCACGCAGGTGACCTTGCCGATCTCGGCGCTGACCGAGACGCGGCGCAGCGCCTGGGCGGCACCGTAATGAAGGTCGATGGCGTCCACGGTCAGCATGGGATCGACCCAACCCCTGTCAAAGGATCACTCGGAAACGCACCGTCATCCTGGACAAGCCGCGAAGCGGCGCAGTTCCGGGATCCATCGTCACGCTCCGGAGCTCTACGATGGATCCCGGCCCTGCGCTTCGCTTCGGCCAGGATGACGGAGCGTTTTGAAGATCGGCCAGAGTTGGTTGGACAAGCCATCGGCCTCACCGCCCCAGATACACTTCGACGACGCGCTCATTGGCGCTGACCTGGTCGAGCGGGCCCTCGGCCAGAACCGAGCCCTCGTGGAGCACCGTCACC
>Ga0102589_1001494_pt1 | contig 31255 bp, 32 predicted proteins | sample AraplaMF_Col_mLB_FD_76858 | JGI IMG/M metagenome (GOLD analysis project Ga0102589, IMG submission 76858) | Arabidopsis root microbial communities from the University of North Carolina, USA - plate scrape MF_Col_mLB | ecosystem: Host-associated > Plants > Roots > Endosphere | place: USA...
GATTAATCGTGATGATATTTTTACGTACCATCAATCAGCAGTGACGGTTAATGTACTTGATACTGTACGAGGGCAAAGTATAGGAGATTTTAGATCTACTTTTGAACCAGAAACATTCGGTAATCGTCCAAAACATAGGATTGCAATTCAAATGAATTATGAACAATTTTTTAAGGAGTTTATGACTGTAACGACTGGCGACCTATTTTAGTGAATACCCTTGTCCATCAAGCTAAGATTTTAAAGTAACCTCTAAATGGAAATTTTGTGTTCTTATAGACCTGAAATTTATTTTTATCATTTTGGGGATAACTTGTTTTCTTAAGTTGATGGGCATAGGGCGGTACCCCTTAAATGTAGGTTCAATAATATAGTTATCAAGTCGAAGAAAGGCACCTTAAGGTGTCTTTTCTTTATTTTCAAAAGGACCTGCTCAATTATTGCGTAAAAAACATAAAGTAAATTGAATCCGTTAAAATACATGAGTGACCCCTTGTTTTCCCCTCTTATTAAAGGAGGAACTATTATGGGATTTGGTGGTAGTTGTAGTAGTTGTGGCGGCGGCTTTGCTTTATTAGTTGTATTGTTTATATTATTGATCATTGTTGGAGCTTCTTGCTTCTGCTAAAAAACTATTGGAAAAGACACTCTTATATGGGTGTCTTTTCTTTATAATAAAAAAGCTCTCCATAAAGGAAAGTTTTTAGGTTTATACATTCAAGTCATCCAAATTAGTTATTTACACAACACTTTATTTCTTCGCATCTCTCATACTGTAATATCCTAAATTAATAATAATCAAGAAATACCCACCCATAATTCCAGCAGCAAATGTCCACATGAAATCATGATGTTCAATTTCATACATAATAATCGCACCGAGTATCGCGGCTGCAAATCGATTCATCATTCCAAGCATCGGTGCTTTTTCTTTTTTTACAATGCTATCTCCAAACTTTTCAATACGCCTTCCTAAAATCCATGCGCAGTACATACTCACCAAAAGGCCAATACCTATCCCTACAAACTGGGCTGAGAAAGGTGTCATAAACCACCCCAATAAAATCACGCCTAGCAAACAATATATTTGTATGTTAAATGATTTTAGTGCCATACGAATCATGTTATGCTCCTTTACCTCTCTCATTGTATTTACGTATCATTAATTATGTCTGCTACTATTCATCTTTTATCTCTCTCCCCAATAACACGGGGGAGTTTGTGAGAACCCTAACTTACAAGTATTCAGTTCCATGTTGTCAAAACTGTCTTGAAACATTTTAAAGTTAATTTTTCCAGTTAGAATCTTTTCGATCATTCAACGTCTTCTTATTCACGAATAATTCCTACACCTCTGCCGATAGTAATAAAAGTGAAGCACCATAAAAATGCACCAATCGCAGCGAACAATATATACGTTTTCAAATTCATTTTGCTAACGCCTGAAAGGTAACATGTTATATGTCTAATGCCTGGAATGAAATACCCAAAAACAAGAGAATAGGGTCCATATTTCTCCATCCATTTTGCAACTTTGTTCATTCTCTTTTCCTTCAAACCAATCCATTTTCCATACTTATCAATGAAAGGACGCCCTGCCTTTTTGCCTATCATGTAGCTGATCACCGTACCCAACAACGCTCCTACAAAACTGACTAAAATGGCAAGTTCATAATTTAGGACATTAATATTTGTAAAGTAACCTACTACTGTCATTATGACTTCATCAGGGATTGGTAATCCTACAATCCCAAGAAGAAGCATCAAAAAAATAGCGAGGTAACCATAGTCTGTTATAACCTGCTGTACTAATTCCATCTTTCAGACTCCAATTTTTCCGATATATCTTTTTTAAAATGTGGGAATTTGATTTTGCTCACCATTAAATATGCGAGTATACATGTACCCAACGCCACGGAAACTGGATTATTCAAAAAGCATAAAATGAGAAGACACATTGCCGCAAATGGAATGGGCATGCCTATAAATGTCGGGAGTTTACTTTGTTGTGTGTTAAATCTCGCAAGCCGCAGCATTCCGCAAATACTGTAAGCAAGCGCACATATCATCCCGATAAACTGTAAGTCTTTTAAAGCGACACTATATGCAAGAATAGACGGTGCTACACCAAAGGTAACTAAATCCGCAAATGAGTCTAACTCTCCGCCAATTTCCGAAACAGCATCAAGTTTCCGAGCGACCATGCCATCAAAAAAATCAAATAACATTCCTGTAATAATAAAAACTGCTCCCAAATACATATCGTGAACGAAAACAGCATAAATAGCCAAAAGCCCACATACAAAATTTGCTATCGTAATCATATTTGGTATGTAACTCATAACACGCTTCTCCTCCTTTCTACTAATCCCTTCATATGGACTTTCTTACTCATTTGGATTAATGCCCTTCTGTTTTTCTTCCAATATCACTTTATTTATTTTCGTTAACGTATCAGTCATTTGCTCTAAAGCTTCGATATCAATTTTAGAAAAATATTTCTCAATTAATACGTCATCTAACTCAGACAACCGCTCTATATACTTACTACCGTTTGTACCAAGTGTAAGGAAATACTCCCGTTTATTATTAGGGTTTACTTGTTTCGAAATCATCTTCTGTTTTTCCAATTTCGATAATACTTGGCTCACAGCACTTTTCGATATATTAAAAGTAGTCGCAATGTTATTTGCTGTCGTGTTTTCATTTAAATTGATATAAAATAGCATGCTCTCTTGCTGCCCTGTAAGACCGAACTCATCCTTTAACTCCTGAAATAGTAAAATGTAGAAGTCATTGTAGGCTCGATTCATTTCATTAATTACTTCTTTATACGATCTAGTCATAGCATTCTTCCTCCAGTCATGCTGTTATTTCGTTTCGTAATATAGTTTAGTTTAGTTTAGTTAACTTAACTAAACTATATTATACCTTTATGTTCGTGTAAAGGGAAATATAGCTCCATACTTTTCTACACAATTTGTGTAAATTATGAAATAAGGTATGCTCATTTACCTTGTCTACTGCTTTTAATGGATCAAATCCCAACATAATATACAACATCTCGCATTCCAAATAACAAAACGTACCCATTATTTAAATTCCATATAGACCCATTACTGGTTAAAATGTTATAATTAAACCATCCTACATAGTTACTCATGTTCAGGATGAGCAACTAACGTCTTATTAAGTAATGCACATAACTTAAATAAACAAGACACTGCAAAGTGTCTTGTTTATTTGTATCAAGTTTCCTTTTTATTCCAAAATAAATATAATAAAATGTAACATTTAATACATATAAAGAAAAATACAGATTTATTAAATCATTATGGCACCCATGAAAGTACTTTTATTTCGGAGGAACAAACTATGAACAAAAGGTTATTAACATCATTATTATGTAGCACATTCTTATTTGGATTATCAGCTTGCGGTTCACATGATACATCCAGCAGTAACACGAAAAACGAACAGGAGACTTCTAAAGAAACAAAGAATGATGACCTTAGCGACAAGGATCCTCAAAAAGAATTTCCAACTAGTGGAAATTCTTCTGATGTATACATCTCTATAGGCCCTGTCGATTCATTAGACGTTATAGGGAATGGAGAAGTTCAAGCACAAGGTGTATTTAAAGTATTAGACGTCAGAGTGCATAATGATAAAGAAGAACCCATTACACTACATAGCGACAACTTTACATTAATTGACGGAACCGGAAGAGAATATCACATTTCTAATGAATATCAATTAGTACTTAAAGCTGCTAATACCGCTACTTTTAAATTTGGTGTTCTTAATCCTCATGAAAATTCGGAAGGGAACATTGTATTCGATGTACCGAAAAATACGCAAGGATTAACTTTAAAAGTTCATGGAGATATGTTGGGTAAAGGGATCGAGTTAAAAGTGGAATAGTCAAAGAAAATATAAAGTGAAACTTTAATCAGTGGGGGTTTTCTTCATCCCCCACTGATTATTAGTTGAACCAATCGGGCTTTTATGGGCAGTTGATCCCCCACCTAACTTCTTTGCTTTCGCTGAATTTTGAGGTGGGGGTCTTACTGCCCATTAATGCGGGATAAAATAGATAAACCACTTTTACTAACACAACAAAAAGTACAGCCTCTGTATTAACTACAGTAGACTGTACTTTTTCATTTGTGATTTTGTGTAACTTACTATCACAGGATCCCTTAATTCTTTTGAGAAGATGCTCTCCAATCACGAAACGATGTTGGGCGTCCAGAATAAGCTCTTTGCTTTGGAGCAGCTGGTTTTTCCTCAAGAATAGTTGATTTCTCTTCAGGAGTAGTTTGTTTTTCTTCAAGAATAGTCAAAGCTGTTTGCATTTTCTCTAGCTGTTCTCTTAAAGCTTGCTGTTCAATCTTTAAATCCGTAAGTAAACGTAAAATCATCTCAGAATTAGCCATAAAGATCCTCCTTCCCCCAATACACAGAATAAAATAACATATGTAATCAGCGGAATACTCGTGACAAAAATACACTCGTCAACTCTCTTAAAATACCGAGTACTTTTATTTTTCAAAGGGACCTGCTCAAGTTTATCCGTAAAAACATAAAGTGATATAAATCCATTAATATATGGACTTTATGGAAGGAGGAGTTAATATGGGTTATGGCGGTAGTTGTGGTGGAGGCTGTGGTTTTGGCGGTGGATTCGCCTTACTTGTTGTGCTTTTTATCTTATTAATCATCGTTGGCGCTAGCTGTTGGGGCGGCGGAATCAGCTGCTAATAAGAGGCACTCTTGAGAGTGTCTTTTTTTTATTTCTCAATATAGGGCTAACATATATGTGTTACTATCAAGAGGCGAGATTCCCTAAGCGTAATATAGTAGTTTACCAACTATGAAAGCCACTGTCACAAGAAAACAGTGGCTTTTATTTTGTTATTTAACAAGATTAAAACAGGAATTGCCATTTCCCCTCCGTACCATTTTAAAATTGACATAGCACTTCATACACCATATACTGTTATTAACAGCATACTGTCATTAACAGTATAAATTCTAGGAGGTATATTCATGAAACATACAGGAAGACATACAGGTGCATTTCTTTTGTTATTTTTAGCAGAAGGTGATAACTATGGCGGACAGCTACTTCAGAAATGTGAAGAAGAACTTCCAGTCAATCCAATCGATAGTGCCATCCTTTACCGCACGCTGAAGAAATTAGAAAACGAAGGTGCTATTGAATCTTATGTAAGTACAGATCATCAAGACAAACCGAGAAAGATATACAAAATTACGCCTGCTGGAAAGGAACAATTGGCGGATTTTCAAATAGATATTGAGGAAAAAATGAAAAACTTAACCTTTTTCCTAAACAAATATAAAGACTTAAAGGAATCTAATCATGATTAATGGCGCTATTCTTTACACTTTGGCCATTATTCTTACGGGGATTTCTTTTATGAAGGATCGGAATAAAACGAAAGCTGCCCTATTAAAATCATGGAAAATATTTCAAAACCTTCTCCCTGCCATGCTCTCCATCATGCTTTTCGTTGGACTATCACTTTCTATCTTAACGCCGTCCTTCATCTCTTCCATCATTGGAGAACAGTCTGGATTTTTAGGTGTTATTTATTCTGCAATACTCGGCTCTGTGGCACTTATCCCTAGCTTTGTCGTATTTCCTCTTGGTAATACGTTAGTAGAGCACGGTGCAGGCCTTCCTCAAGTTGCGGCACTTATGTCTACACTCATGTCAGTAGGAATTACAACCTTGCCGATGGAACAAAAGATATTCGGACGAAGCTTTGCTTACGCACGTAATGCATCTGCATTACTCATGTCACTCCTATTCTCCTATATCATTTGGGTGGTGATGGTATGAAAGAACTAAAAAGATATCGCTTCTTTTTCATATTACTGCTTGGGCTTCTCTTATTAACTTTTATAAACCAATCTTTAGGATGGAGCGCATTACAACTAACAGGGAATAGTATTTTAGATATGCTATTTCTACTCCCCCCTGTCCTAATATTTGTAGGGTTACTCGATCAGTGGGTGAAGAAAGAGACGCTCATGAAATACATGGGAGAAAAGTCCGGCATATATGGAATCTTATTCTCTCTATTATTAGGCGGAATTGCAGCTGGTCCCCTCTATGTTGCCTTTCCGATTGCAGCACTACTATTAAAAAAAGGCGCAAGCATTAGGTACATCGTATTTTTCTTAGGCGTTTGGACAACTGCGAAATTACCAATTATGGTGTATGAATTTTCTTCATTCGGAGCTACATTTACACTCATTCACATTTGCTTCGGACTATTGTTCTTCTACGTAATGGGTATTATTTTCGAAAAGTTTTACGATCAAAAGCAATTGCTGCAGTATGACATTACGAAAGAAATGTAAAAAGACATCTTTATTTTGTAAAGATGTCTTTTTAATATGAAGCTTAATTTTCGTTCTGTAAAATCCCTGCTGCCTTTACTTCCTCTTTCTCTTCTTTTAAGAACAACGATACGATAAAAGCAATAACGATAAAGATTAACCCTAGTGTAAATGCACCTTGGAATCCCGATGTTAAACCGTTTAACTTCTCTACTGGATCCATTGGATTTGCGGAGCTTTCCATATACTTAGTTGTTCCTGAAGACATTTTCGAAATAAAGATAGCTGTACCAATTGCGCCAGCTACTTGCTGTAACGTATTAAACAGCGCTGTTCCGTGCGGATATAGATCTGGTGTTAATTGATTTAAACCATATGTTTGTGCTGTCATGACAAACATGAGTCCAACCATTAATACGCTATGCATGACAATAATTTGTAGCATTGATGTATCAGGAGTAATGCCTTTAAATAAGAACATTGCAATCCCTACTAACACAATACCAGGAACGATAACAACTTTCGGACTAAATTTATCAAATAGTTTACCTGCGATTGGTCCCATTATAGCGCTAATAATACTTCCTGGAAGCATTATTAATCCTGATTTAAAGGCTGTCACGAGTAAAACTGTTTGCAGAAACATCGGTAATAAAGTCATCGTTGAAAATAACGACATCATAACAATGACAATTAATCCAACTGATATTGTAAACATCGGAACTTTAAATGCGCGTAATTCTAAAATTGGATTCTCAATTTTTAATTGTCGAACGACAAAAATACATAGTGATATAAGCCCAACAATTAAAGCACCGTACACTTTCGTATCGGACCATCCTAAATCACCTGATGCGCTAAAGCTATACACAATTCCGCCAAATCCTAATGTTGATAAAAGAATTGATGGATAATCTACTTTTGGCCTTGTTAACTCTGAAACATTTTGAATGTACTTCATTCCAATTACAATGGAAATGATTACGATCGGAATAACAATGTAGAATAACCAGCGCCAATTTAGTGAATCAACGATTACTCCAGATAATGTAGGACCAATTGCTGGAGCTGACATCATAACGAGTGCGATTAATCCCATTGTGGCACCACGTTTTTCAGGCGGACAAATAATTAAAATTGTATTCATTAATAAAGGTGAAATTAACCCCGTCGCTACTGCTTGGACGATACGGCCGACTAATAAAACGGAAAATGTCGGTGCGAATCCCGCAATTAACGTACCGACTAAAAACGTTACCATAGCGATCAAGAACATTTGTCTCGTTGTGAGCCATTGCTGAAGTAACGCTGTAATTGGTACTAAAACACCAACCACCAACATGTAAGCTGTAGAAAGCCATTGAATCGTTGAAGCTGTTACGTCAAATTCTTTCATTAATACTGTTAACGCATTACCAAGTAACGTTTCATTTAATAATGCAACCATTGCCCCTAAAAGTAATGCAATTAAAATCGGGGTATGTTTCATATTAGAAGTATCAACTTTGCCACTTGCAGGGCTCTTAGTTGTTATATTCATTTGCAGATTCTCCTCCTGTTTCTTACTTAAAAAGTTTTAAATACGCCGGAACACATGTAATATAATATACATATGTAGATTAAAAAGGGAGAATCAATTTTCAGCCACTGTATATTTAATCTACAAAAAAGGAGAATTGTAGATGAACGATAATGAAAAACAACTTGATTTACGTATTAGACGTACACATAAATTACTTTGGGATTCCTTATTTGAATTAATGACGCAATCAAAACAGAAATATAGTACCATCACGATTAACCAAATATGTGATCGCGCGATGGTACATCGAACAACCTTTTATAAACATTTTGAAGATAAAGATGCTTTATTAGCATTTGGATTTAAACGCTACAGCAAAATGATTGCGGGAATACCAGTTTCAGATCGATTAAGCAAACCATTTCAAGTAATGGAACAATTTCTACATCATGAAGAAATCGGTAAAATATTAGAGACGCAAATGTCTGATGCACAATTTATTAGCCGGACACAGTATTTAAGTCACGAAACGAGAAAACAGGAAATAGAAGCGTTAAATCAACTTTGCAAAAACCATACGATGCCAAATGATTTAATCATTGAATTTTATTCAGGGGCAATTACCTCATTAAGCGCATGGTGGTTTAAAAATGAAAGAAAAGTTTCTGCAGCTGAAATGGATAGGTATTTCCACCAACTTATTAATCGGGATATTTTTCAGTTTGAAGAGGAATAGTATTACAAATTTCCGCTCATGTAATCAAATTGACCACAAAATAGGAATATGATATATTTTCGGTAGAATACTATATAAGTGTGACATCGAATGAAATTGCGTATAATAAAAGAAGAGATGCGCTAACATCTCTTCCCTAACTGCTACCGCTTAGGGTGGTGGTTATTATAAGTTATTTCTTTTTGCGGAACCCACCCTTTTGCTTGTGACGGCGCTGAGTGGGTTTTTTGTTGTCCTTATCCAGAAGTTGCTTCCGCAAAAAATACGCTGAAACTTCGCGCACAGTTGCTTTCACAAATTCTTTTACAAGATCGAACAAAAACTCCATATTATCACCTCCTTTCCTTCCAAATAGAAAGAAGGGATAACCATCCACCCTCACAATATGCGGTTAAATATATTTTACCAAACGATTGTTAAGATATTATGTAAACAAAACAAATGAAATTTTACATAGAAAAAAGCCCTTATGAAAATGGGCTTTTTGCATACTATTTATTCTCTTTTAACTTCTCTAACTCCCGCTGTACTTCTTCTTGCAAATTTTGATCTAACACTTCTTGTTGATTAGGAGCCTTCAAATTGTAAAAATAGTTACTAGCAGCCGTTTCTGCTTCTAGTTTTTGCACATACGATTCAATGCGTGCAAAGCCTTTCGCTGTACTTTCTGTATGGAACGAATCAATCGCTCTGTTGCTTTCTTTGATCGCTTGCGCCGCATTTAGCCGTGAAACAAGAACTAGTTCTTTATATTGCAACTCTCCATATTTCTTTTGCAATTTGTCAATTTGTTCATAAAGCATCGCTGTTTGCTCTTTTGTTATTTCGTACTGCTTACGATATAGCTCCGCTTTTTTCTCATTTACAATCTTTTCTTGCAGGGCTAACTGCGCCATATGGTCTTCTTCGCGTGATACTGCAAGCTCAGCTTGGCGAGTTCTCTTCGCAATAAGAGCATCCGTTTCTGAAATTAATGCTTCATATTTCTTTTCTAAATAATATTGATGAGAAAGTGCTTTTTCAGCCTTCGTAATTTGCTGTTCCGTTTCGCGAAGATATTGCTTCAACATGCTAACAGGTTTTTCTATCTTATCTAACGTTTGATGCACATCCGCCACTACAATATTTTTAATACGTTTTAAAATACCCATTACTACTTCTCCTCCTTACGAATATTGCGTTCCCATTGATCTAAAATATCTACCTGTTTTTGTACTTGAAAATCGCTGTATACATCTATATCAGTTGCCATTCTTTTCTCTTTAAACTTTTTATATGCCCAAACAATCGCTGCAACAAATGCAAGCATCGGAAGGACCGGTAATAAACCAATAACTAGGAGCAATATGCCTGTCCATTTTTTAACCATATTCCCTTCAGACTTACGAAGGATTAACCAGCCGAAAAGAACAAATCCAAACGCTAACAGGAATGGTATAAAGAATAAACCTTCAAACTCTTTTTCATGGTGTTTTTCATGATGCTGATTTCGCTCAAAGTTATTAAACTTTTCTTTTTCTGTAACGAAAGCTTCCCTTTCTTTATCGTGAGAAACAGTATATGCCGCTTGCTTATGCTTCTCATGATCCCACCTTTCGAACTTCATACTATGTAATCCAAACAATAGTAATGCTAGAAGTAACGGCAGGATCAAAATCCATTTTAACCAACGCCATTTTTTACGTTTATTCTTTTTCATCTGTTCACCACCATCTATCATTCGTTTTGAGATAAGTAAAAAATGTATTACCTCCCTTTACCTTTGATACATATGAGTGTAAAACTTGGACGTGAGAAGAGGATGAAAGAAACATGATGAATATATGAGAAATATCTAAAATTTTTCTCATAATTATTCCAAAACGAAAGAACCCAACTTCTCCATATTAAATAGAGAAATTGGGTTCTTTTTCATTATTTCTATTCACTTTAGAAACTCACATACCAATCTTCTTTAAATCTGAACTTTCAACAATCGAATGGGTATACCCATCTTTCCCAACTCGCACCATAGCTCTTCCCAACTGCTCAGAAGTTATAACACTGCCGAGTCTCTTCAAAAGAGGATTAAAAGGCTTCATAATATCATACATCAATTGATATGATTTCGTTTTTGATTTCACACCATTTGTCGGGATAATTAATCCTGGTCTAAACATATACGCAGATTTGAAAGGTAAACGTAATAACTCATTTTCCGTTCTCCCCTTCACTCTCGCCCACATCGTACGACCTGATTCTGTACTATCTGTGCCGCTACCGGATACGTAAATGAACGTCATATCTGGATTTAATTTTCCCAATGTTTTCGCGGCAGATAACGTTAAATCATACGTAACTTTCGTATACTCATCTTCTTTCATGCCTTGAGAAGAAACACCTAGGCAAAAGAAGCATGCATCAAATCCAGTTATTTTTTCTTCAATGGACGATAAATCAGCCACATTTGTAAGCTCAATTTCGGTTAATTTTTCATGCATCGCATTCGTACGTTTTCTACCGATTGTTACGACTTCTTTTACTTCCTCATTTAATAAGCTTTCTCGTAATGCGCTCTGACCGACCATACCTGTCGCTCCAAAGATTATAACTTTCATTTACATCCTCCTTATAGAAAGGCTGGTTTATCACCATCTGTATTCGGTTTATTTACACCTAAATTTCCGCCAACGTGTAAATCAGGTGACTGCGCTAATTTCACGACGAAAGCTGCAACACTTTTACGTGATACTTCCGTTCCTTTATACTGCTCACCTTTTTCCGTAATTTCATATTCCACTTCATCATAATCCGTTAACCATGCTGGTCGTAATACGGTGTAATGAAGATTTGAAGCTTCGATCACATCAACAGATTTTCGGTATGGCCCTAAATATTGACCAATCGTACGGTTATTCCATTTACCAAATTCTCCTGGCACTTCATCATAAATGCCAAGTGCGCTAATGAAAATAAGACGTTTCACTTCAGTCTCTTCCATCGCACTCACAACAATTTTCGCCTGCTCTTCTAAATCGTCACCAGCTAAATTTGCATACACTACATCTTGATTTACCATCGCCTCTTTTAACGTTTCGCGATTTAAAACGTCACCTTCCACAATACGTACACGATCAGAAGCGTATTGCTGTACTCGATCTGCATTTCGTAAATATAACGTTAACTTTGCATCCGTTTCATTTAAAAATATATCAATCGCATGACGCGCAATTTGTCCGTTCGCTCCAAGAATTAATACGTTCGTCATATTCAAAACTCCCTTTCCTATTTGTTATGAAGCAGTAGAAAGTGTTTCTACTGCCTCGCAAAAATCAAATTACAAATGCTTGCCAAGAAACTCCGTTGCCTTCACTACCGCTTGATCGACATACTCAGGAATATCGTATAAATCAAAGTGAGATCCACCTTCCAGAACGACTAATTCTTTCGGTTCGTTCGCTAATTCATAAGCTTCTTTACTTTGCCAAAGTGTCCCTGCTTTACTTCCTGCAACTAATAGAAGTGGCTGCGTTAATAAAGTACTAATTTTTTCATCGATTGCCGTAAACGCTAAAATTTTATCAAAGCTTGAAAACAGCAATTTATTTACTGAATTCGGATGATGCGCTCTAGCTGTTCTGTAATATTCATATCCTTCCGCTGTTTCCGAATCTGTATTTTCATCGATTTCATGCGGTACGTAAGAAAGATACATCGGTTCCGCACCATTTGCTTCAGCAGTACGTTGCTTTGCGACTGCATCAAGGGTCTGAATTGCACTAGATATCGGAGCCTCACCAGTCCAGCCCTCGCGGAACGTTCTTCCCATATCTGCTGCGCTAATTCCTACAACAGCTTTAATACGACGTTCCGTTTGTGCTGCACGTATCGCATAACCACCACCTGCGCAAATACCAACTACACCAATTCGCTCTGGATCAACGAAAGAAAGTGTCGTTACATAATCTACCGCCGCTCGCACATCTTCTACTCTAGATGTTGGATCATCAAGATAGCGAGGTAGCCCTTCACTTTCCCCTTGATAAGCAGCATCGAAAGCTAACGCGACGTACCCTTCATCCGCTAACTTCTGAGCGTAAAGACCCGCAGTTTGTTCTTTCACTCCACCAGCCGGATGTAAAACGATAAGAGTTGGGTATTTCTTGTTATCATCCATTTCGTTTGGTAAATGAAGATTACCAGCCATATTCAAATTATATTTTTTAAACGTTACTTGCTTTTTCATATTAACCTCTCCATTTCATACTCTTTTTTATTATTTATAGAAGCATCATCACAATTAATCTTCGATGTTAAACCATGGTCCTGAAGCCTGAATGACATTCCAAAGTTTTTCTGGAAGCTCAAGTTCACTTACTGTTGATTTCTTAATCGCTGTTTTTATTTCATCTTCTTTTCCGTCCTGCACTTTCTCTACCCAGTCTGGATTCATAATTAACCCGTGACCAATCGCCGCAAGTGTAATTCCTTTTTCTAGCGCTAACGAAGCGTCATCTGGCTTTACCATAGAACCTGCTGCCATCAAAGGAATTCTGCCGTTTACATGCTCGGCGATTAACTCAAGGTACGTTTTCTCGTCCTGACTATCAACTGGTTTTGCAGTAAGAGCACTCGCTAATGAAGCGTGAACGTAATCAATATTTGATTCGATAAGATGGTTAATTAACTCATACGTGTCTTTCATTCTTAAAGCACCTTCTTGCGGTTCGTCAGGTGAGAATCTGTAACCTAATGCGAACGGCTTCTTCGCGTGCTTTTTAATAACGGATTGAATTTCACGAACGACTGCTATCGGGAAACGTAAGCGATTTTCTAAAGAACCACCCCACTCATCTTCACGTCTATTAAAGAATGGTGAGAAGAAATTTTGTATTAAAAACCCGTGCGCACCGTGAATTTCAACACCGTCAAAATCAGCTTCAATTGCTCTTCGCGTCGTTTCTCCAAAATCACGAATCACCTCTAAAATTTCATCGTGCGAAAGTTCTCTCGGTAATACAGATGGTGCAAACGGAGAAGCCTCTGTTTCTAAAGCACTTGCACTCACTACATCCCCGCCCGGTGTGAAATCAGGTAATGCTTTGTTCCCTGCATGGAAAATTTGAAGAATAGCCGGAGCTCCGCCGCTCTTAGCCGCATCCGCTAACTTACGTAAACTTGGGATGAACGTATCGTCATAACCTGCGAACTCATTTGTAAAACCGATGCCGTTCGCCTGTACGTGTGTACATCCCGTAATCACAAGCCCTACTCCGTTCACTCTCTTTTTGTAATACGTTACTTCCTCATCTGAAATCGTATAATCATCATTACCCGCCCAAGTTGTCATCGGCGCCATCACGACTCTATTTTTCAGAGTAACGCCAGATTTAAATGTAAATGCTTCAAATAAGTTGTTATATTTCGGATTCATAATTGACCTCTTTCTCGTTGTTTTTCATATATAAAATTGTCATTATTTTGTTATTTGTTTTTTTGAAGAAAGTTAATTAGAGCACGAAATGTGACTTCTATCCCCCTCTTTCATTAAGAAATGATACTCGAAAGAATTAATGCACGTTGATGTATTATCTCTCCCGTGTGTATAATATAAAATGAAAAAGAGATGTTTTCAAACGTCAATTTTAGTGAATTCACGCATTAATACACACATCCATAAAATTGTGTATTAACTATGAGGAAAGTTTGGTGACGACAATGGAAAAAATCGATAGAAGGATCATTAAATCAAAAGAAGCAATCAAAAACGCTTTTATTGAACTGATGGCCGACAAAGGATTTGATAAAATTACAGTAAAGGACATTTGCACCAAAGCGGACGTCGGAAATAGAACGTTCTACCTTCATTACCTCGATAAATTTGATTTACTCGATAAACTCGTTGTAGAACGTATCGAAGCACTAAAAACACTGTGCGCTCCCCTCCATGATTTAAGCTTTAGAGAAGCTTGCATCGCTTGGTTCGAAAACATGGAACAGCACTACTTCTTCTTCTCAACAATGCTTGCAGGAAAAGGAGCTTCCGCTTTCCGCAAACACTTCTTCGATTACATCATCGAACAAATAAAAGATGACGTAGATATTAAAGAAGGAATAAACAAAGGATTTAGTGAAGACATGATCATTACATTCTTCGGATCCGCTATCGTAGGAGTCGTGGAGACATACTTTATGAAGGGACTTCCCGATCCGCCGGAAGTTGTCGCGGAGCAGCTTGGATTGTTGTTGGATCGGAACTTTTAAACGAAAAGAGTCTGTTTTATACACCGATGACACCGGATTATAAAACAGACTCTTTCTTATGGAGTAAAACGTCGATAAATTTAAGTTACAAATATTCAGAATTAATATTAAAATAAAAAATGGGGATAGGGGTATGGGATTATAAAATTTATACATAACGAGGGAATAGAAATGAAACTACAATTAAAAGCGGATTTAGGGCTACTACTAGTTACATTCTTTTGGGGTGCATCCATCTTACTTACAAAGGTTGGACTTGAAGGCATAGAAGAATACAACTTAATCGCATTACGATTCATTATTGCCTTTCTTTTATCAGGTTTAATATTCTACAAACATTTATTCAAAATCGATTTTAAAACGGTAAAATATGCATTTATACTCGCTTCTGTCTTATTTATCGTTTACATTTTCGCAACTTTCGGCACAAAGTATACGAGTGTTTCAAATGCTGGTTTCTTACTATGTCTCACAGTCATTTTCATTCCGATATTATCAGCTATATTTTTAAAACACATTCCAGAAAAGAAAGTTATAGTAGGAATCTTTTTAACGATAATAGGAATCGGCTTATTAACATTAACTAGCGAATTCAAGATCGGTAATGGCGATATATTTTGCATACTGTCAGCCTTATTTTATGCGATTCATGTCATCATCACTGGCAGCGTAACAAAACATGTGAACTCAATTGCACTTGGAGTCATACAACTCGGTTTCGTCGGCCTATTTAGTCTTATTTTTTCATTCATTATCGAAACACCAAAACTGCCTAGCACAACCAACTCATGGCTAATCATCTTAGCCTTAAGCATATTTTGCACCGCAGTCGCTTTCATCGTGCAAGTTATCGCCCAGCAATACACGACGCCTACACATACGGGACTTATCTTCTCATTAGAACCTGTCTTTTCCGCAGGATTTGCTTTCGTTTTCACAGGTGAAACGCTCACAGGGAAAGGATACTTGGGGGCGACACTTATATTGTTAAGTGTGTTGATTGCTGAGGTGGATTTTAAGGGGTTGTTGCGGGTTAGTTATAAGAAGAATATGGAGTAAGTATTTTTTAAGATAGATGAACATACCCCGGGGAAATATTCGTTACTGTTATTTTCATTCTCTACATCTAGATAAAAAAGACACCAATCGGTGTCTTTTTTATCTATTTAATGTAGAATTTTCATTTTCAGATTTTGAATTTATTTGTCTTACAATTGCCGTTATTTTCTTCATCACCAATAGGGGAATAATAGCTGCATATATAACATATATAACTCCATATTTAATAATAACCCCTAATCCATCAGTATCTCTCGTTATAAAAGTGACATAATCTACATTTTCAAACAGTTCAATAACATTTGTAAATAACCTAGTTGCTAGAGCTAAACACCCTAAATAGAATAAAAAATTAATTAATTTGGAATTACCTTTAGTTAGATACATGAGTGCAAATGATAGAACAAAGCCTATATAAATATATGTAGCGTATTCAACTGCGTATGCAACAACGATAAATCCACCGATGAAAAAAGCTATTAAACCGGCTATTAAAATAGCTAAAACTAAAAAGAATGTTCCTTGTTCACCAGCCTCATTTGAATGGTTATCTTCTTGATTCCATTCTAAATCCCATGTATCGGTTTCTGGGTCTAGTATATACCCTCTGTTGTACAACATATTTTCGGCATCTCTTGTGCGGTTATCACCTTCGTTATATAACCGTTCTAATTCTTCATCTGATTTCTTCGAATAATCCCCCATTCACTTTCCCCCATCACACAATTTTTTCATTTTATTATCTCATTTACATTTATGAAGGTAAATTTATATTTATTCTATTTGCTGTTTATTAACAAAAATAGTTATCTTTCCCAATCAAGTACGGTAATATAAAGAATGGAGACAAACAAAACGAGAAAGGATGAGATATTGTGCAATATGCAACTAATAAAAATATTTTACAGATAATATGTGGTGTCTTGCTATTATTCAGTTTCTTTTCAGCATGGTACAATACAGGAGCATTTTTAATTCAACCTTCAGAACTAATGGGGTATGATCGTTTTCCTTTGTTTAAATTATTCTTTGTACTTCCTATACTCGGTATCGCGCACATATATTTTGGGTGGATGAAAACTTATAAACCAATCCTCCACCTTGCAAGCACATTAATGAGTATCATATTAATGTATGAGCTACATGAGGTTGTTGATTTTAGCACATCAGATAGAGATGGGGCTGCTAATGGCTACTATATGGCTGGATTAGCAATTTTGATTTCAATCGCAAGCTTTATTTTATCTAAAAAAGAAATATCCAATGTACAAACAGCTAGCAAAGAGAGTTGACTATTACGCTATAAAATATAGAATTTAATCGAAAAAGGTCATTCAAAAATACTTAAAAAGATAGCGCTAATTAATTACTATCTTTTTAAGTACTCGAGAGATATTTTACAATAGTGGTGATTGTATGGATTACACTAAAATCATACGTAGCTTTTTTCCTAACACAAACTTCTCCTCCAGCTAATTCACCCTTCCACAAATCGCCCAAACTCCTTCAAAAATCGCAGCTTAAAACTCCCCACAGGCCCATTCCGATGCTTCGCCACATGGATCTCCGTCATCTCTTTCTGCATCGTTTCCTTATCGTAATAATCTTCGCGATACATAAGCATAATGACATCCGCGTCTTGCTCAATCTGTCCTGTCTCTCTTAAATCAGATAAAAGCGGGCGCTTATCTTGACGTGATTCTACTGAACGAGACAATTGCGACAACGCTACTACACAAACATTTAAATCACGCGCTAATAACTTAAGCTTACGAGAAATTTCACTAATCTCTTGAAATCGATTGCCCTTATGCTTCGGATCGCCCGTAATAAGCTGCAAATAATCTACAATAATTAAAAGCTTTTTATCACCGTGCTTCCTCTTTAACTTACGAGTTTGCATCCAAATATCTTGCACCGTAACGCCTGCATTATCGTAAATCTCAAGTGGTAATTCCCCGATCTCCGCAAACGCCTTACTCACCTTCTCCCAGTCTTCCATCGCAAAACGGTGCTTCGGATTTTTCAGCCTACCTCCTGATACTTCACCTACGCACGACGCCATCCTTTTTAACAATTGCTTACTACTCATCTCTAATGAAAACAGCCCAACTGCCGCTCCAGACTTCGCCGCATGTAGCCCAACATTTAGCGCAAACGCAGTCTTCCCCATAGAAGGACGCGCACCAAGAACAACAAAATCACCTTCCTGTAATCCGCACGTCATCTTATTTAACGATGTATAACCAGTCTCAATACCAGTATTCTCTTTCGTATCTTGATGAAGCTCCTCATACAAACCAACTAACGCATCCTTCAAATCAAACTCACATACACAGTCCTTTTCCTCTAACTCACAAAGTTCCGTAATCGTCTCACCAATAATTTTCTCATTCTTCTCCGCAATAAGGCGCTCTCCCATTTTGTGCCCGAGAACGCCAGCCTGATACATTTTCCATGCACCTCGAACAAGCCCCTCATAATAAGAGAAGTTGGCAGTTGTAGGCACACCATCCATTAACCCTATAAAATACTCCATTCCCCCGATCCCCTGCAAAAACTTCGGATCCACCCTAGAAATGAACGTCACAAGATCAATCGGCTGCCCCTCTTCTTCCATTTTTCGCATTAACTGAAATATAGACTTGTGTACTTGCAGAGAAAAATACTGCTCCGTCAAACGGCACTCCTTAATAAGCTCTCCATCAAGTAATAGAGAACCTAACACCGTCTTTTCCGCCTCCACATTTTGAATACTCATGGCCGCCACCCGCGCTCCGCTAAAAAGCGCTGCAACTCTTCCTCAGACGGTACATTCTTCTCCCACTCCTCACACTTCGCCAAAAAATTCTCTGTCTCTCCGCTACTAACAAACGACTCCTTCTTCCGAAACTTCGACGTATCCGCCTCAACCTCAGACACTTTCGTAAACCCTTTCCCGTGCCACCCCCTCAAAATTCCCTTCACATAAGCAACTGTCCGCTTATTATTCTCAAACGCAATTTGAAGAGCCTTAAGCACAAGCTCCTCTGACAAATCATCCATCCACGCACTCAGTTCCTCCACCGTATGAGGAGACAAACTACCGAAATTTTGCTCGAAAAAAGAAAACACGCGACTTCCCGTTTCTTCCTCTATAACCTCTTCTTCCGCCTCTTCACAAACCGGATCAACATCATGAACGGCCGAATCACTAGGCATACCGAAATGTGCTAAAAGCATCGGAACATTCAGCTCCTCCTCTATGCACTTCTGAAGAAACATATGTACAAACTCCTTATTCTTCACACCCTTAAGCTCACGAAGCACACACTTCTCCACATTCGTATTCGTCACAGGATTATAACGAAGCCAATTTAAAATAAATAACTCCCTCGTCTCCGCATCATAAAGAATCTTTCCATAATCAATGAAGCGCTGCACTAACTTATCAACAGTCCCCCTGTTATAACCCGTCTCCATCTCAGCTAACCGCTTCGGAAACGGAAAAATCCCGCACTGCGTCGTCTTCGAACAAGTTAACAAATAAACATAAAAATACCGCTCCTCCGGCGTCAAATCCAAAACAAAATCATCCTGCCAAAAATTCACCTGCACATTACGATACACCGCCATCCCAATTCCTCCTGTCTCCATTCAAAAACGAAAAATTCCTCTTTGTACTATATATAGGAAGGAGGGCCGGGTTTTTGGCGTGTTATTTCAAAATTTTTTTCGACTACTACTACGGTGTTTGTTGGTGTTTTTGTTTTGTTGTGTTTTTTCTTAGTGATTTATTACTTGGTAGGGGCTTGTAAGGGGCTTATGAGGGGCTAGTTGTCGGTTACTTCGATTAGGAAGACTCGATTTGAAAAGCCGCCTCGTTCTTCTGCTTTCTTTTTACGGATGTTGTTGATTTCTTCTAGTGTTGTGCCTTCGTGTTCGGCTAGGGCGTTGATTAGTTCTAGTAGGTCGGATAGTTCTTCGAGTTTATCGGGTTTTGTTTTTGCTTCTAGATATTCGATTAGTTCTTCTTGTGTTTTCTTGCAGATTTCTTTTATGTATTCATCTTCAGGTAGGATTCTTGTTGTGGGTGTTTTTCCGTTAGCTTTTATTATTTGTGGGATTTTGTTTCGGATTAGTTTGTTGTAGGTTCCCTCCGTTTTGTTTTTTTCTATTATATTGTGTTTGTTTTCAATGTAAGGAAAGAAATCAAAAATAACGCTCATCAATCAATTAAGATAATAAGCGTTATTTAGTAAAATTGCTATTTTATTATTAACAGTACCTAACTTATTCTTCTACTATTTCCATTAGGCTTCTTAGTAAAACACGAGCTTGTAAACCAAATCCCTCCTCTACCAATTTAATTACCGATAAAGAATAATTAGTAATTTGGCATAACATGCTTTCCAAAACTAGCTCAACTTCTTTTATTTCTATCCTTTCTTTCCAAATAGGATTGATGGGAGAAATCCTATTTTTTAAAGTTAAGGTTAATATTCCAAGGTAAATAGCCCCTAAATAAGAAATTGACATTCCAAAATTAAACTTACTCACTGCATTTTCTACATTCTCTTTTCTAAGCTCCTTAATGGTCTTAAACATACTTCCAATTTCATCTTTACTAATATTTTCTCTTAAATGACCCGAACAAACTTCTATAACCCTGTTCACATTACTATTTATTTGTTTATAATCCATAGATCCCCCCACCATCTCCTACTAAATCGGTAACTAGTAACCGACATTTCAATTTATTAATTTTCCTGAGATACTATTTTTGATTATGTTACACAACTCGATCTTATTTGTATCTAAGTACTATTCTTAAAATTTAATACTTCTAAAACCTCCCTAAACAAAACCGACCCCCTACCAACAACCAACTCCAAAGGAACCTCTTTTACTCGCTCACCTCTCCCAGCCATAACAACCCCACTCTCATAATCAACCCAAATCTGAACATCCTGCACATAATAACTCTTAATAGAAGAAGCCTCATCTAAGTTGTTATGGTCCAGCTCAACTTTAACTTGCTTCGTAAAACGACGCAGCGTTTTCCAAAGAATTCGTTCTTCTTTTGATTTCATGAAGAGTTCCGGGAGTTCTTGTACTTCTTTTAATAACGACATAGTTGTTATTGTGTATGTTTGAATGCCGTATCCTACTGGGCGGATGAGATGGTCTAGTTTTTTCCATGGCTCTAGTTCGAAATGTATATACTCATCGTTTTGTTGCATTTGAATGTGTTTGATTTTTGCTACGTATTGAATGCCACCATTTTCTCCGTGCCATTTTTTCGGTGCATATAATGCTATGTACTTTGCTTCTTGCCATCCTGGTTTTAACTGTATGACTGGTAGCTGATATACACCATTCTTTCTATATGTTTCATAGTCATTTTCAGTTTTCACACTGCCTACTAATACTTTTTCTTCTAATGAAGAGTGCCATTCTTCTTTTGTTCCTCTTGGAAGAATGCCTTCTCTTATAATTTCTTCTGGGCTTTTTTCAATGAGATGATCTAGAAATTGTTCGACCAGTCTTGTTGCGTTTGGTAAGAACGGGAAGCCGCCGATATTTACTTTTTCGATACTTTTATAAAATGGATGGTTCTCATATGCTTCCTCTTGGTTCCACGGGAATAGTACGTATGCTCCGTAAGCTGTTCGTTCAAATGGTCCTTCTTGTTCTACTACTAGTGCGTCTCTGTAGCGATGCATTGTGTTAATGTCTTCTTCCATTGGGCCAGGGGCGCCATACTTCCTTTTATAATGAGAGCTTTCAGCAAAATCAATTCGGTATTTCGCATCAAAAATGTATTGATATTGATAGTTCTTTCCCTTTTTCTCAATAGCGAGCATCGTATCTGGTTTTTGTGTAACTGTTGGTAGTCGACCGTTTCGTTTTTGGAAATAAAGCTCGATTACCTCGTCTGTTTCTGGGTGTTTGAACGTTCTTTTGGCGGTTTTACTTTCATCTAACGTTACGTATAAACCGTCTTGTTTAACTTGGATAACATCTTGATGGAGCGGTGTATATTTTTTGGATAGAATTTGTCCAAGTTTTAAATATGTCCAGTATTCGTATAACCTTGCGACATCTTTTACCGACATTTTAAAAATTTGTCCTCTTAATGTTAATCCTCGCGATAGCATTAAGAAAATTTGATACGCATCTCTATAGCCTGCCGCCATTTGTATAACGAGTGAAAAGACTGAGCGATCCAATTTTCCGATTCCTCTCCAAAATGGATCGTTCAATTCATTTTTCATTCGATACTTCATATTTTTTACACGCTCTAATAAATCTTCATCAGTTACACTACGTGCATATCTAGACTTTGGCTCTAGCGCCTTAAGTAACTCTTCTATTTTATGTACAACTCTTTGAATCATCCATTTAACAAATCGATTTTCTAGTGTGTCATACGACACTTCCTTGTAAGCTGTAATCCCTTTAGTCGGTATACTGTTTTCTCCTTGCAGTAAGTGCGGTCGCTTTCGCAAATAGTTCATTCCGACAGAATCCAATTTACGAATTTTTTCTCCTCGTACAAGTTGATGCCTAGTCATAAGCGTATGATGCGGTTGCCTTTTTATATGAGAGATCGACTTCATAAATCGCTCAAAGGAATCATTTAAAATACGATAAAATTCACTCTTCGATGGATTGGTAGCGTAAATTGCAGATGCTCCTAAGTAAGTTCTCTTTAGTAAATGAAAGGCTAAATTATAAATTTCATCATTTACTTCATCTAATAAGGCTCTGTAATCATCCTTATAATCAAGCTTTGCCGGGAAAACTTCAAATGTAACGGTTAATAAAGTTTCATTAGCATCTTTAATTTCAAACGTTGTATTTCCTACTTCATTTGGAAACGAAAGATTCCCCATTAACACATGAAGTGACCCCATTTGAATAGAACTAACTTGTTTTCGAAAACCCGGATGTTCATGATAAAAGGAAAGCTGTTGGTTCTTTTTCGGAACAATAACAAGCTGATAACTTCTATTTTCAAAAAAGATTGGTGGATGTTCGTTCCATTCATCCAACCTCTGCAACCTTGCATCAAATACAGAAACGGCTTCTGCCTTCCCATCTACATGAAAATACATCATTTCATCCACGTTCATAGCATGATATTCTTTTAAACTCTCGTATTTTTCATGATAAGGATTTCCTTTAATCGTTAATGATAGCTCCTCTGTTTCAATCTTAACTAGCTCTATCTCATTATTAGATCCAGAAAGAGGTGAAACCATCATACTCAAACCTCCTTAACATATGAGACAGCTTGTTAGCTGAACGAGGATACTTCGCATAGGAATCGGCATTATTGCCACTATCGTATTCTTCATTTGCACATAATACATACAACTGTTTTAATACCTCTTCTGTTCTGCCATCGCTCCCTGCAAGACGCGGTAAAATCTTTTGATATATTTGATAATCAAGTGCTTCATCGAATAACAATAACTTCCCTTGTTCGTTGTATGCCATATAGAAACAAATTTCATCTCGTATACGATATCCAACTTGAGCCCCAACTGATTCAAGTGTTTTATTTATTTCTATTAAAACGCTCGATATATTTCTCACAAGATCTTCGTTTTCTTTAAAGCATTCTTTTAAATGCAGATACTTAGCTGCTAAAGAGCTATTAGAAACAATTTCAGCTTCCTTCTCTTCTACATCCATTAAGAAATTAAAATAATCTAAGTTAACGGTATTAAACTCAATTGTATTCGCACGATCTAATACTTTTTTACTTAACGGATGTGTCGTTTCATCCATATTTACAGTTCCGATAATATATACATTTGATGGAATCATAATATGCTTATTCGTAATTGATTCTGGAAGCACTGGTGACGTAACAATTTTTCCATCTTTCCATTTACGACTTTCCATTACACTTAAGAAGTCACTAAAGTAGTATTCCACTCGAGCTAAGTTCATTTCATCCAGCACTACAAAATACGGCCTATTTGGATTTGCATCTGCAGTTTCAAGAACTTTAATTAACGGTCTTTCTTGAAACTCCCCTTGAAGGTTCACATAACCAAGTAAATCAGAGCTATCACTCCAATCAGGTCGAACCGGAATAAGCGTAAATTGTCCATTCTCTTCCGTAGCCCCTAAACTCTCTGCAAACCACTGAACAATTTTCGTTTTCCCTGTACCCGAAATACCTGATAAAATTACAAACGGCTTCGTCTTTAATGAAAGGAAGAAATTAATAAGATCCTTTTTCTCATAATAGAAACCTTTACTTTGAATATAAGAAGACACATGATCGATAATGGATTGTTGATCTAAATACACTTCTTTCCTCTCATAAATCATTTCATATTTCGTTCCTTCCTCTTTGTAAGCAATAAATCCCTCATAATAACCAAGCATTTCTTCTAGATCTTCTACTAACTCTTTTTCACTTGGCATTTTATTAGCATCGTACGCAATATAAGCCGCTGTTGAATTCGCATACCCTTTCGCTTTTGGACTTGTTCCTAGGAAAATCTCATCATCTTTTTTTACCTTTTGGGACATATGTATTTGTTCACGAATCTCTTCTTTAATTTTTTGCATCTCTTCTTTAGTTGTTTCTGTTACACCTTGGGCCAGCGTTAAATATAATCGCTCCATATCTTCACTAAATAAATAAACGATATAATACCCTCTCTGTGTGGATGTTGTAATATCTTTATTCATAATCGCAAGCCACGGAACAGCAGCCCAATTCCCTTGTCCAACTGATCCTGTGACAACATACTGATTATGATCAATAAATGGTAGCCTCGTTATTTCTGTTGTCATTTCATGCCTAACAACCGATCCCATTTTATGACCCGCAAATCTTTCTGTTCTTGCCTGTAAATACTCATCCATAACAGTTAAAAACTTTTCACGTAAATTACTGTTCATACTACCGCCCTTTTCTTCATCCTTTTTTATGTATTGTTCAGATGGAATCCATTCACTATTAACTAACCCTACTTGTTCAAGCCAATCTAGTAAGTTATTCGTACGCCGCTTCGCTACTGATTCAACCATCAAATTATCCCCTAATGAATTTCGGACAATCGCCATTCCTAAATCTACTAAAGCCTCTTTCTTTTCATCCTTTGAGTAGTTCTCTAACACTCCAAGAACAAATAAAACATTTCGGAAATACTCCTGTTTTAAAACTAGCTGTGCAATATAAGTATTCTTATCTTCCGAATGAACATATTCGTTTAATAGAAGTTCATTCATTTCATGAGATTCATTCAAAAAGCCTAATAATCTCAAATCTTGGCGTGCGTTCGATTTTACTCTATATAAATTCTCATCCGTTTGTTCACGTAACGTACTTGGATTATATGTACCATTCATTATCTCTTCTAAAAAGAGCATAACTTTATCATATTTTTCACTTGGTAGATTATCGGTTTGGAATTCTTTAAATGTAATAGCTCTCGATTCCATACCATTCACAAATAGAATCTGTGAGAAGAAAGCTACCAAGAACGTATTACTTTCACTTACTTGTCCGAAATCCTCACTCTTTACCGTACGCATATTGATAAATTTTCCCCAAGCATTCTTAAGAAGTTCAAAGCTCACTTTAAAATAAGACGACACTTCCTCTTCTTTTTCATATTGCTCGCGTGAAAGTTTAATCTCAACGTCTAATCCTTCATCATCCTTGTTTATAATTAAATAATTTTTATCACCCTGGATATTTTCAACTTGCTTCGTTGATTTAGCCAATTCAATTATGAGTTGCTCTAACATTTTCATCCCCACCGTTACAATAAATTACAATTACTACTATTTTACCAAACTATGTATAAAAGAAAAATCATACGCCATACCGTATGATTTAATAATTTCCATTATTACCCACTAGCTCCCCATACTCCTGACTACTCTCCTCAAGAAACACCCTACTCTCTCCACTATTCTTATAAAAAGAATTCCAACCTCTCTCCCTCAAAATCCCCTTCCAACTATCACTCTCCACCATCCTCTTAATCACACCATCCCAATAAGCAACCTCTTCCTCCGTCATATCTTTCGGGCCCATAATTCCCTTCCAGTGCTGAAATATTACGTCGATTCCTTGTTCTTTCCATGTTGGGATTTCTGGTAGTCGGTCTAGCCGTTTTGGTGCGGATACGGCTAGTATTTTTATTTTGCCGGCTTTGTATTGTTTTTCGGCTTCGGATAGGGTCATGGTTGCGACGTCTATTTGTTTGTTCGTTAGGGCGTTTATGATTTTTTCTTTGTTTTCGTAGACGAAGAATTGTAGTTCGGCAGGGTTTATGCCGAAGGCTTTGCTTACTTGTACGAAGGATAGGTGATCGTCGTTTCCTAGGCCTGGGGCAACGCCGATTTTGAAGTTTTTCTTGTTTTGTTTTAGTTGTTCCATGAGTTGTTTTGCGTTTTCTATGTTTGAGTCTTTTGATACGACAACAACTTCCCAATCTGATGCAAGTGTTGCGAGCGGTGTGAAGTCTTTATATGTTAGTTTACTGTGGCCTAGTAGGTTGTTCGTTATGAGTAAGCTTGAGTTAATCGCCAGTACGTGACCGCCTTTTTGTTTCGTATATTTCCATCCGACATCACCGCTGCCACCTACTTTGTTTGTGACTTTGATTGGTTTTGTGAAGATTTTTTCTTCTGTTAGCGTTTTTTGCATTGCTCGTGCTGTTAAGTCCCATCCTGCTCCTTGAACGTTTGGCGCAACGATTTCTACTTTGTCTATGTTTACTTTATTCGTATGGGGTTTTTCGGAAGAACAACCAGCTATTACTCCTGTCATGATCCATATACATAGTAATAATCGTTTTTTCATAGTCCTCGTCCTATGCGATATTTTCGTTCTGGTCGTCCGATAATGCCGTATGTGTACTCTACTGTGCATTCGTTTGTCGCTACTAAGTATTCTAGGTATCTTCTTGCGGTTGTTCTGGAGGCCCCCATTTGTTCCCCCATTTCTTCTATTGTAATACCCTCTTCGAATCCTTTTATAATCCCTTTCACTTTTTGCAGTGTTAACGGATCTACACCTGTCGGTAAGTTTTTCATGTCTTGTATTTGCGAAGTACCGAAGAAGTTATCGATAAGTGCTTGATTCACTTCATTGTTACTATGTAATAATTGTTTCTTTCTCTTATAGTCTTCAATGGTGCGAACGAATTTTTCTAACGTGACCGGTTTTATAAGGTAGTTGCTTACGCCATTTCGAATTGCTTTTTCCAACATATGGTTTTCATTTGCTGCAGTAACCATAATAACGTCAACGTTCGGAAAGTCGGCATGGATTTGTGGTAATAAGTCTGTTCCAATTCCGTCTGGTAAGTAATTATCTAATAGAAGCAAATCGATTTCTTCCCTTTGTAGTAGTTCCATCGTTTCTTTCGCGTTCAATGCTTTTCCAATCACTTTTACGTCTTTTATTTTTGATAAAAACTCTTCCTGAATTTGCGCGACGCGGAAATCATCTTCTGCAATTGCAACCTTCAACATATGCCCATCCCCCTGTTTGTCATGTACTTTCTCTCAATGTTTTCGGAAGGTAAATTGTAAAAATAGCTCCCCCATTTTTCTCGTTTTGAATCTCAATTGTTCCCTCTAGTAGATCTACCATTTCTTTCACGTTTGCTAGCCCGTAACCACGATCATTTCCTTTCGTTGAAAATCCTTTTTGAAAAATGGTCGTGATTTTTTCTACCGGTATCCCTGCTCCACTATCTATCACTTCAAACACAATATCGTGTCCAATATCCGTAACAAAGAAGGAAACACTCTTTCCCTCTCGTTCACTCACTGCATCAAATGCATTGTCGATTATGTTTCCAAGGATCGTAATAAGGTGCGAAACTTTTATATGGTCTGGTAACGGTTGAAGCGCACTATCTCCTTCAATATGAAAATCAATTTTCTTCTCAGACGCTGTTCCGATTTTTCCCAATAAAATAGCTTGTACTTTCGCATCATGAATTTGATGGAATAAAATATGGTTTTGGCTTTGATGAATATTAGATTCTTGTTGAATAAATTCAATCGCTTCTTTGTAATGTCCTAACTGAAGTAGTCCTGATAAGACGAACAGCTTATTTGTAAATTCATGCGTTTGAGCACGTAGGTCCTCTGAATACTTTCTTACTTCAGATATTGTATTCACTAGATTTTGCAGTTCTGTTTTATCTCTAAAACTACATACAACGCCTACCGTACTGTTATTTTCGAGTATCGGTGTCATGTTTAAAATAAACACTTTATCTTGAAACGCGATTTCTTGATCGTTTTCTAGCACTCTTTCCATATTAAATTCCGGTAAAACTTTTGAAATGTGCTGCTGCATATAATCATCATTTACATGTAGCATCTCTTCTGCTGAAGTGTTCATCATCGTAATAAAACCGTTTTGATCAATGGCAATAATTCCTTCTTTTATAGATAGTAATATCGCGCTGCGTTCCCGGTATAGCGCTGCGATTTCATTCGGTTCCAGACCGAGTGTATCTTTGCGAATACTACGCGCTAAAAGAATGCCACCAACAATTCCAACTAGTAACACCGCTAAGGAAAAGAGGATAATTTCTTTCGTTCTGCTCAGTATGTTAGATTCAATACCTTTTATTAAAAACTCTACTGTCACAACACCTACAACTTGATCGTAGTCTCCGTTATGAACAATAATGGGCGCCTTCGCCATTAAAGCAGGACCACTTTCACCATTTCCTTCAAGCGTATAATAGCCACCAAAAGTGAGTGCTTCATAGTTATATGGATTGTTACTCTTTGTGCCAATTAACTCCGAATTAGAATGGGAATACATAACTCCAAAGCGATCTTCCACAATTACATAATCCGCACCAGCTTGCTCACGAACTTGTTCCGCAATGGATTGAATCGTACTTTTATGCTCGTTATATTGAAAAGCTTCTTTTATAGCTGGCATAAAAGACAAAGATTTAGCTGTTTGCAGTGCTAACTGTTCCACTTGTCGCTTCGTATCAACGGACTGAATGTAAACAAATATTCCTGCTAACAGGAGAACGACAAATAAAATTAACGTAATAATTAAGCTTACTATTTTCGTTTGTAATGACACTTTGCGTGATTTCTTCATACTCCATATCCTTTGATAAAATATTCAAAACTATCAATCTCCTTTTCTATTATTATGACAAAATTAATAATGAAGCAACTATTAAAACTCTCCATGTACATAAAGTACAAAAAGAATAAAATTGTCATAATATTGAGATTTCATTCTATAAACAGTACAATTCAACTACAATGAACACGCTTTCATAATTATCATTTTATTTATAAGCAAGAGGAGGAATTATTATGGCTCAAGCAAAATCTAACCGAGTCGCTGGCAATATCTTTAAAGGTTCCGTCGGCAATTTAATTGAATGGTACGACTGGTATGTTTACTCTGCTTTCGCTGTTTACTTCTCAGCAGAGTTCTTTCCTAAAGGAGATCCAACGAGTCAGTTACTGAACACAGCAGCTATTTTCGCAGTCGGATTTTTAATGCGCCCTATCGGAAGTTTATTAATGGGACGCTATGCGGATCGGCACGGCCGCCGGGCAGCATTAACGCTTTCCATTACAGTTATGGCCGGTGGTTCTTTAATTATCGCCTGTACACCTAGTTACGAAAGCATCGGTATTATGGCACCAATTATTTTAGTTCTTGCCCGTTTATTGCAAGGGTTATCACTTGGCGGAGAGTACGGAACTTCCGCAACATATTTATCTGAGATGGCTAGTAGTGGACGCCGTGGTTTTTATTCAAGTTTTCAATATGTAACGCTCGTTGCTGGACAGATGGTTGCGTTAGGCGTTCAAATTGTTCTTCAGCAATTACTAAGCGAACCAGATATGAAAGCTTGGGGATGGCGTATTCCATTCATTATTGGTGCGATGGGAGCAGTAGCTGTATTATGGCTTCGACGTACAATGGATGAATCAGAGCAGTTCTCAAATATGGAATCGAAAAACCGCGAAAGCGCAGGAACCGTTCGCGCTCTTATGAAACACCCGAAAGCAGTATTAACAGTAGTCGGCCTAACACTAGGAGGCACTGTTGCATTCTATACGTACACAACATATTTACAAAAGTTCATGGTAAACACAGTCGGTCTCCCGAAAGAAGTTGTAAGCTGGATTAACTTTGCCGCACTACTTATATTCGTTGTACTTCAACCAATTGCAGGGCTATTATCCGATAAAATTGGACGCCGCCCACTATTAATGGCTTTCGGTATTCTCGGAACTTTACTAACAGCACCAATCTTCTTCTTTATGGAAAAAACGACAGACCCAATGGTAGCATTTTTACTCATGATGGTCGGCCTCATTATCGTTACTGGTTACACTTCCATTAACGCAATTGTAAAAGCCGAACTCTTCCCAACTGAAATTCGCGCACTTGGCGTAGGTTTACCATATGCTCTAACCGTTGCGATATTTGGCGGAACAGCTGAGTTCATCGCATTATGGCTAAAGAGTATTGGGATGGAATCACTATTCTACTTCTACGTAGCTGGATGTATCGCGATAAGCTTTATTACGTATTGGCGTATGGATGAGTCATCGAAGACTTCGCAGATTGAGGCGGAGCTTAGTGGTGGGGATAAACTAGCTAATAATAAATCTAGTTAAAATTACGTATTCTATGTTCTTCGTTTATCTGAACTCGATTTGCTTTATCTAAAAAAGCATAATTCATTAATATACAATTTAAAAACCTCTACTTATATGTAGAGGTTTTTGTATGACGAAAAAACACGTAGTTCCATTGTTATTTTACAAACCCCAAATTCTTCCTCATCTTAAAGTGGAACAAATTTATCACTTAGAGTGTCTAATAAGTGTATTTCTAATATGAGTTGTCCAAATTGGAGACAACATATCCCGTTTGACATCTATTTTTATGTATTACAAAAAAATGAAAGGACTTATTATCCCAAAAAGTGAAAAATATACATCGTAATACTACTGTTAAGTATTACAAGTTTAATACTTTCACAGGTGAACCATTACAAGTGAAAACAAAAAAGAAACAACCCAAACCGTGAATTATCAATCATATAAAGTGAAACTTTAATCAGCCCTCACCAATCGGGCTGCCCGTTAATGCGGGATAAACGTTTTGGATGTTATTTAACCTGTGAGATTTTAGCTGCAGTAGTATTGTTCCCCTATGCCATCTTTAATTGCATTGGTATTTAGAATACCTAGACAAAATCCATATATTCTTGAAAGAGGTTGAAAATTTATGTTCGTTTTAAACAAGTTCTTTAACATTTTACATTACAAAAAGATTGTGC
>Ga0102589_1001495_pt1 | contig 31237 bp, 28 predicted proteins | sample AraplaMF_Col_mLB_FD_76858 | JGI IMG/M metagenome (GOLD analysis project Ga0102589, IMG submission 76858) | Arabidopsis root microbial communities from the University of North Carolina, USA - plate scrape MF_Col_mLB | ecosystem: Host-associated > Plants > Roots > Endosphere | place: USA...
GCTCGACTTGCATGTATTAGGCACGCCGCCAGCGTTCATCCTGAGCCAGGATCAAACTCTCCAATAAAGTGTTTGTCTAGCATCATAAATAAAAATTGACGTTTCACGTTGTTTGTTTCGTTTAGTTTTCAAAGTTCAATGTCGCGTTTTGGCGACTTTCATAATATAACATAACATTTCATGTTCGTCAACAAATTGTTTTAACATTTTGTTTCAACGAATTGCTGACTCTGCCTATTATATAGACTTTGCTTCTCCTACGCAAGCCCTTTTTATAAAAAAAAGAATAAGGGAAGTTCCCTTATTCTTCTGAGCTTTCTTGATCTTCTTGTATCTCTTCTTCATCTTCTTTTTGTGTTTTTGCTACCGTTGCTACTTCTTGCTCGCCTTCTAAACGAATTAAACGAACACCTTGTGTATTACGTCCCATTTGAGAAATTTGATCAACCGGCATACGGATTAAAACACCCGCTGCTGTAATCAGCATAATATCTTCTTCACCATTTACAGACTTAACAGCAATTAACTTACCATTCTTATCTGTAATATTACATGTTTTAAGTCCTTTACCCCCACGGCTTTGGAGGCGATATTCTTCAACTGGCGTTCGCTTGCCATAACCATTTTTCGTTACAATTAAAACATCCATTTCATCTTCAACGATTTCCATGCCAACTACTTGATCTTCCTCACCTAACGTAATAGCTTTCACACCCGCTGCATTACGTCCCATCGAGCGAACATCTTGTTCATGAAAGCGAATTAACATACCGTTACTCGTTCCCACAATCATATCTTTTTCGCCTGTTGTTAATCGAACAGAAATAACTTCATCATCTTCACGAAGTGATATTGCAATTAAACCATTATTACGTATGTTAGCAAACGATGAAAGTGGTGTTCTTTTTGCAATACCCTGTTTCGTCGTAAAGAATAAGTAATGGTCATCACTGAATTCTCGGATTGGGATAATCGCATTTACCCATTCATCTTTATCTACTTCTAATAAATTAATAATCGGTATACCCTTAGCTGTACGGCTATACTCTGGGATTTCATATCCCTTCGTCCGGTATACTTTCCCTTTATTTGTGAAGAATAGAATATGATCATGTGTAGATGTTGTTAACAAATGTTCTACAAAATCATCATTGTTCGTCCCCATACCTTGAACTCCACGTCCGCCACGATTTTGCGTTTTGTACGTAGAAGCTGGTAATCGTTTTACATACCCATTATGAGTAAGTGTAATTACAATGTTTTGCTCTGGAATTAAATCTTCATCCTCGATTGCTTCCATACCGCCAATTGTAATTTCTGATCTTCGTGTATCATTAAAGCGATCTTTAACTTCTGTTAATTCTTCACGAATAATTTCAAGAACTTTCTCTTCATCTGCGAGAATTGCTTTTAACTCCGCAATCAATGCAAGTAGTTCTTGATATTCTTGTTCGATTTTTTCACGCTCTAACCCTGTTAAACGTTGCAAACGCATATCTAAAATTGCTTGGGCTTGCTTTTCACTTAAGCCAAAACGTTCCATTAATCCTTGCTTTGCAATGTCTGCTGTCTTCGAATTACGAATTAGAGTAATTACTTCATCAAGATGATCTAACGCAATGCGTAAACCTTCTAAAATATGAGCACGAGCTTCCGCTTTCTCTAATTCATATGCAGTACGTCTACGGATAACGACCTTCTGATGATCCAGGTAATAATATAGACATTCTTTTAAATTTAATACTTTCGGTTCTCCATTTACGAGCGATAGCATATTAATACCAAAGCTTGTCTGAAGTGCTGTATGTTTATATAAGTTATTCAATAACACATTTGCATTAGCATCTCGTCGTAATTCCATAACGATACGCATACCAGTTCGATCTGATTCATCACGTAAATCTGTAATACCATCAATCTTTTTGTCTCGAACAAGCTCCGCAATCTTTTCAATCAATCTTGCTTTATTCACTTGATATGGTAGTTCAGTCACAATAATAGATTGTTTCCCATTTGCCTTCTCTTCGATCTCTACTTTTGCACGAAGAATTACTGTACCACGCCCTGTTTCATACGCTCTTCGAATTCCACTTCGTCCAAGAATTTGACCAGCTGTTGGGAAGTCTGGGCCGGGAATATACTCCATTAATTCCGCAATCGTAATCTCCGGATTATGACTTAACGCTAATACCCCATCAATTACTTCACCAAGCTGATGCGGAGGAATGTTCGTTGCCATCCCAACCGCAATACCTGTTGCACCATTTACTAATAAATTAGGAAAGCGCGCAGGTAATACAATCGGTTCTCTTTCCGAACCATCATAGTTATCTTGATAATCAATTGTATTTTTTGTGATATCACGCAATAGTTCCATAGAAATCTTGGACATTTTTGCCTCTGTATAACGCATCGCAGCCGCCGAATCACCATCGACAGAACCGAAGTTACCATGTCCATTTACTAGCATATAACGTTGACTAAAGTCTTGGGCCATTCGCACCATTGTTTCATATACCGCCGAATCACCGTGTGGATGATACTTACCAATTACTTCACCAACAATACGCGCAGACTTCTTATACGCCTTATCAGCAGTAATCCCTAAATCGTTCATCGCATATAAAATTCTGCGGTGAACAGGTTTTAATCCATCACGAACATCTGGCAGTGCACGAGATACGATAACGCTCATCGCATAATCTAAAAACGAGGTACGCATTTCTTGGCTAATATTAATTTCTCGAATTCGGCCTTGTTGTTGGTTGTCTGACATCAACCAGCACCTCCTCATTACATTTCCGATCGATATATCATGTTCATTTATACGTAGAAGACAGGAATACTCCGATTCCTGTCATCAGTCATTAAATATCAAGGTTTTTCACATATTTTGCATTTTCTTGGATAAAGTTACGACGTGGTTCAACTTTATCACCCATTAAAATTTCAAATGTTTCATCCGCTTCGATTGCATCTTGAAGCGAAACTTGAAGAAGTGAACGTATTTCTGGATCCATTGTTGTTTCCCATAACTGCGCTGGATTCATTTCTCCAAGACCTTTATAGCGTTGAATACCTGGTTTTGGTAGTTTCGGAATTTCCGCTAATATACTTTCAAGTTCTTTATCGTTGTAAGCATATTCAACTCGCTTACCTTGTTGCACTTTATATAATGGCGGTTGTGCAATATATATATAACCGTGCTCAATAATTTGACGCATATAACGGTAGAAGAACGTTAATAATAGGGTGCGAATATGAGCACCGTCGACATCAGCATCCGTCATAATAATAACTTTATGATAACGCGCCTTTTCAATATCAAAGTCTCCGCCAATACCTGTACCAAGCGCAGTAATAATTGTACGCACCTCATCGTTTGATAAAATTTTATCTAAACGAGCTTTTTCGACGTTAATAATTTTTCCCTTAAGCGGTAAAATTGCTTGAAAATGACGATCACGCCCTTGTTTTGCTGAACCACCCGCAGAATCACCCTCTACGATATAAATTTCACTAATAGAAGGATCTTTAGAAGAACAATCTGCAAGTTTTCCTGGCAAGCTTGATACTTCTAGTGCACTTTTTCTTCGCGTTAATTCACGAGCCTTTTTCGCCGCCACACGTGCGCGAGCTGCCATCGTTCCCTTATCTACAATTTTTCGAGCGACATTTGGGTTTTCAAGTAAAAACTTTTCAAGTGCTTCAGAGAAAACTGATTCTGTAATTGTTCTCGCTTCGCTATTTCCGAGTTTCGTTTTCGTTTGCCCTTCAAATTGCGGATTTGGATGTTTAATGGATACAATAGCCGTTAAACCTTCACGAACATCTTCACCCGTTAAATTACTATCAGCATCTTTTAAAATATTATTTTTCCGGCCATAATCATTAATCACACGTGTTAATGCTGTTTTAAATCCAACTTCATGCGTACCACCTTCATACGTATGAATATTATTTGTAAATGAATAAATGTTAGTTGTATATCCTTCGTTATATTGAAGAGCAACCTCAATTTGAATTCCATCTTTTGCACCTTCTACATATACCGGCTCTTCATGTATCGGCTCTTTAGAGCGATTTAAATGCTCAACATAAGACTTAATACCGCCTTCATAATGGAATTCTTTCTTTTGTTTATGCTCACGTTTATCTTCAATTGTTAGTTTAATATTACGATTTAAAAACGCTAGTTCTCGTAAACGAGTTGCTAACGTATCAAATTCATATTCCGTAGTTTCAGTAAAAATTTCTGCATCTGGTTTGAAACGCGTTACTGTTCCTGTGTGATCTGTATCCCCAATCACCTTTAAGTCTGCAACCGGAATACCACGTTCATATTTTTGATAATGAATTTGCCCGTCACGGTGAACAAATACCTCTAGCTCCGTTGATAATGCATTTACGACAGAAGCACCTACACCATGTAAACCACCAGAAACTTTATAACCGCCGCCGCCAAATTTCCCACCTGCATGAAGGACTGTCATAATAACTTCTACAGCGGGACGACCCATTTTCTCGTGCATCCCAACCGGAATACCACGACCATCATCTGTTACTGTAATACTATTGTCTTCCTCAATAGCTAGATTAATCTCATCACAATATCCTGCTAATGCCTCGTCAATACTATTATCAACAATTTCCCATACAAGATGATGAAGACCTTTTCCACTCGTCGAACCAATGTACATCCCTGGACGTTTTCGAACCGCTTCTAGTCCTTCCAATACCTGTATTTGACTTTCATCATATGCATTCTCTTGCATTTCCTTTTGTTCCATTGACACAAAGATCACCTACTTTTCCATTTAGACAGAAGTTATTTATCTTCTTCTCCACAATCCACTGTGCCGTTCGTTACATGAATTGTTTTTGCTTGTTTTAATGTATCATGCTCAATTCCATCAACACTTGTCGTTGTTACAAACGTTTGCACTTTTCCTTGAATCGTATTAAGCAGATGTGATTGCCTGTAATCATCTAGTTCCGATAACACATCATCTAATAAAAGGATTGGATATTCGTTAACTTCTGAATAAATCAATTCGATCTCAGCTAACTTTAGGGAAAGCGCGGTCGTTCGTTGTTGTCCTTGCGAACCAAAAACTTGAACATTTTTCCCATTAACAAAGAATTGCAAATCGTCACGGTGAGGACCAATTAAGGTTGTACCACGGAAGATTTCACGTTGTTTCACAGATTGGAAACTTTCATAGTATACTTCTTCTATTTTCGACAAATCCATGGATTCTGATACATCTATGCTTGGTTTATAAACTATTTCTAGTTCTTCAAGTCCTCTGCTAATTCCTTGATGAATTGGAGCTGCCCATTCTTGTAATAGACGTAAAAATTCAAAACGTTTTTTTAACACTTTTACACCATGCTCAACGAGTTGAATTGTAAACACATCTAGCATAGCTTCATCACTTTTACTGCTTCCTTGCATTTTTTTAAGCAAATGATTACGCTGTGTAAGGACTTTTTGATATTGACTTAATTCATACAAATACACAGGAGCTATTTGTCCAAGCTCCATGTCTAAAAAACGTCTTCGTACTTGAGGACTTCCTTTAACAAGATTTAAATCTTCTGGTGCAAACATAACAACATTCATCACACCAATATATTGACTTAATTTTTGTTGCTCAAGTTGATTTAACTTTGCCTTTTTCCCTTTTTTAGAAACATTTAGTTCTAAAGACAAAGAGTTGTTTCTCTTTTGTAGTTTCCCTTTTATTTTACCATAATCCTCATCCCATCGGATAAGTTCACGATCATTAGAAGTTCGATGAGATTTCGCCATCGCTAATACGTAGATTGCTTCCATCAAATTGGTTTTTCCTTGCGCATTTTCACCAATAATTACGTTTACTTTATCTTCGAAGGAAAGATCTAACTTCTCATAATTGCGATAGTTCTGTAAATGTAATTCTGTAATATACAAAGGGATCCCCCTTTATCCTTGAACTTGAAATGTTCCGATCTCCGGAATTTCAACAATATCATTTGTATATAATTTTCGGCCTCGTCGATTTTCAAGTTCTTTATTTACATACACTTCATACTCTTGTAAAAACCACTTTACCGCTCCGCCTGTATCAATCACGTCAGCCAGTTTTAAAAATTGTCCTAATGTAATATATTCTGTCGAAATTTGAATACGTTTCATCATAAATCGCTCACTTTCTAAAAGTGTTCATTCTTTCATTGTACTAAATAAACAAGCATTAGGAAAGTAATAGCGAGAAATCAAAAGGGTTACCAGTAAATCCACACTAGTAACCCTCACCATAATTTTAGTACGTACGTACCGGTAAAATTAGTTGAATAATGGAATCATCGTTCACAGTACGAATTAAAAATGGTCTCATCGCACCAGTAAAACTAACTTTGATTTCTGTACTATCCAATGCTTTTAATGCATCCATCATATATTTTGCACTAAACGAAATTTTTAACTCTTCCCCAGTAAATTGCTCACATTGAACTTCTTCTACTACTTTTCCGATTTCTGGAGAATTCGATGAAATTTCCAACATTTCATTTTCTAAAGTTGATAATTTCACAACATTATTACGTCCATCTCTCGCTAATAACGACGCTCGATCAATCGCTTGTAAAAATTCTTTTGTATTTACAAAAATATCTGTTTTGCTATCAGGCGGAATAAGTCTTGTAGTGTCCGGGTAGCTGCCTTCTAATAGTCTAGAGAAAAATAACAAATGTTTTGTACGGAATAAAACTTGATACTCCGTTACAACAATATCTACCATCTCTTCTGATTCATCAAGAATCTTACTTAATTCATTTAAACTTTTTCCTGGAATCACAACATTAGCTTGAAACTCATTTGCAATCGTTTGTCCTGCAATTTTTGCTTTACGAAGTGCTAAACGATGACTATCTGTTGCAATGCAAGTCAACTCGCTGTTATATATCTTCCAGTTTACACCTGTCAAGATCGGACGTGTTTCTGATGTAGATACAGCGAATACAGTTTGACGAATCATGTGCTTTAAAAGATCTGTTGGGATTTGAAATACATGATGTTCTTCAATCTGTGGTAATAATGGATACTCAGCTGAATCTAAACCATTTAGATTAAACTCAGATTTTCCAGATTTTATTTTTGTCATAAAATGACTTTCTACAGAAATTTCAACTGTATCTTTCGGTAATTTTTTTACAATTTCACTGAAATATTTTGCTTGTAAAACAATACTTCCAGATTGTTTTACTTCTACAATTTCTTTCCCATCTTCTTCGACTGGGATAAAAGATTCAATGGATATATCTGCGTCACTACCTGTTAATGTAACACCTTCTTCATTTGCTACAATTTTGATCCCTGTAAGAATTGGAATTGTTGTACGAGAGGAAACAGCTTTCATTACATCTTGTACACTTCTGACAAGGTAGTCTTTTTGAATTGAAAAATGCATATCGAAAACCTCCGGTAAGTATAAAATTGAGTTTATTTAATAATAATAAAAAATTAGTAGTAATAGTAATAGGGCTTGTGGATATGTGGATAACTTAATAAAAAGACGGAAAAACAGTCTATCTACATGTGGATAGACTGTGTGTAAAACAAGAATAGTTATTCACGTTGTTCACATTATTTAATTATTACTTTAAAATATCGCGAATTTCTTCCAGTTGTCTTTGTAATTGTGTATCTGTTTTTAACAACTTTGAAATTTTTTCATGGGCATGAATGACTGTAGTATGATCACGTCCGCCGAACTCTTCACCGATTTTTGGTAAAGAGGAATCCGTTAATTCACGAGACAGATACATTGCAATTTGACGAGGGAAAGCGACAGATTTTGTGCGCTTTTTTGCTTTAAAGTCTTCCAATTTCACTTGGAAAATATCCCCTACAGCCTTCTGAATGTCATAAATTGAAATAATTTTTGGCTTTGAATTTGGAATAATATGTTTTAGTGCTTCAGCAGCTAAATCCGCATTAATATCCTTATTAATTAAAGAGGAGTACGCTACAACACGAATTAGGGCACCTTCTAATTCACGAATGTTAGAGTCGATTTGATTAGCGATATAAAGCATAACTTCATTCGGGATATCAAGCCCCTCAGCTTTTGCTTTCTTACGTAAAATCGCAATCCTTGTTTCTAAATCTGGAGGAGTAATATCTGTAATAAGTCCCCATTCAAAACGTGAGCGTAAGCGATCTTCTAATGTTGGAATTTCTTTTGGTGGACGATCACTTGAAATTACAATTTGTTTACTTTCTTCGTGTAATGCATTAAACGTATGGAAGAATTCTTCTTGCGTCTGTTCTTTTCCAGCAAGAAATTGAATATCATCGATAAGCAGAACATCGACGTTTCGATATTTATTGCGAAAATCAACTGCTTTATTATCACGAATAGAATTAATAAACTCATTTGTAAATTTTTCAGATGATAGATAAACGACTTTTGCGTTTGGATTGTGTTCGATGACATAATGACCAATCGCATGCATTAAATGCGTCTTTCCTAGTCCTACTCCCCCGTAAATAAATAAGGGATTGTATGCTTTAGCGGGCGCCTCCGCCACAGCTAAAGAAGCAGCATGGGCAAAACGATTGCCAGAACCGATTACAAAGGTATCAAATATATATTTAGGATTAAGCATACTTTGTGGGAAATGATTAGGCTCACCATGCATTGTTTTATTCTTTTGAACAGGAGGATAGTCAAATTCCTCTTCTGTTTGACTTTGTGGAATGATAAAGCGAATTGTAAGTTCCGCTCCCATTAAATGAATAATTGTTTCTGAAATAAGATCAGAATAATGGGATTCCAACCAATCACGTGCAAATTCATTCGGCGCAGTAATTGTTAAAACGTCCTTTTTTAAAGAATACGCTTTTGTAGACTTAAGCCACGTTTCATAACTAGGCTTACTTACTTTCTTTTCTAATTCTTTTAAGGTGCTATTCCATAAATCCGAAATATTTTCCAAAGGTGTCCCTCCTTTACAAAAGACGATGATACAACAGGGTGTTTAATATTTGTATAACGCAAGCGAAAAACGCTGTATATTTATACGAAACACTTTTTAAAAGAAAAAAGCATTTAAAATCCGAAATAGAGTTTTCGACAAAAAAACACGTTGTGGAAAACTTTTTATGCACATGTGATTATACATGTCCACAAGTTATGCACACTTTGTGGATAAATAATAATTGTTAAAAACTTGTTCAAGGTGAAAACACAACTATAATATCAAAAAAAGATAGCAATAGCAATGTAATTCGGAAAGTTATCCACAAAATCAATACCTTGTGGAATAAACTTGTCCACAGTACGATATACTGTGTGAAAACAAAAAAATATTTGTGGATAGAAAAAAGTGGCGAAAAAAATTATCCACAACAAATGGAATACGCTGTGAACAACCTTGTGAATAGAGAGAAAATGAATATTTTATGAAAATTTCTAGAGGCATTGACATTTTCCTAACAAATTAACTATAATTTATAGGACTGTCTTTAACAGTTATTCCTCAGGGAGGTGTCATATAATGAAAAGAACTTATCAACCAAATAAACGTAAGCGCAGCAAAGTACATGGTTTCCGTAGCCGTATGAGCACAGCGAACGGACGTAAAGTTCTAGCAGCTCGTCGTCGTAAAGGTAGAAAAGTATTATCTGCGTAGGCCACTGATCGTTCAGTGGTCTTTTTTTCTAGTAATTATGAATTTTCCACTGGCGAAATACAGGAGTGTTCAATTGATATGAAGAAAAAGAATCGTGTAAAGAAGAATGAGGAATTTCAAGCTGTTTTTCAAAATGGAAAATCAAATGCCAATCGTCAATTTGTTATCTATCAGTTAGAGAAGCCTGATCAACCGTATTTTCGAATTGGTCTTTCCGTTAGTAAAAAAATAGGAAATGCAGTTATGCGTAATCGCATTAAGCGTATGATCCGTCAGGCTTTTACAGAATTAAAAGATGAGATAGATTCTGGGAAAGATTTTGTTATAATAGCAAGGAAGCCTTGTTCAGACATGGACTATGAACAATTAAAGAAAAGCTTAATTCATGCTCTGCAACGCTCGGGAGTAAAACGGGCAAAAAATGGCGGAAAAAGAGGAAAATGAATTACACAATATACATACCGAAACAAGGAGGAGCAGGCTGTGAAAAAAAAGATAGGCTTACTAGTTATGCTTATTGTTGTTATGGCAATTGCCGCTGGCTGTAATCAAACAAATCAGCCGATTACACCGCAAAGTACAGGGATTTGGAATGAATATTTCGTATATCCACTTTCTCAGTTAATCACGTATTTTGCAACCATATTTGGCAATAACTATGGTTTAGCGATTGTTGTTACAACTCTTATCATTCGTTTTGCGTTATTACCATTAATGATTAAGCAAACGAAGAGCACGAAAGCGATGCAAGTATTACAACCTGAAATGGCAAAATTAAAAGAGAAATATAGCTCTAAAGACCAAGCAACTCAACAAAAGTTGCAACAAGAAATGATGCAATTGTATCAAAAGCATGGCATCAATCCATTAGCAGGTTGTTTACCAATATTTATTCAAATGCCAATTTTATTTGCATTTTATCATGCAATTATCAGAACGGCAGAAATCAAACAACATAGTTTTTTATGGTTTGATTTAGGTCATGCTGATCCATATTATATTCTTCCAATCGTTGCAGCGATCACAACGTTTATTCAACAAAAGCTAGCAATGGCTGGTACTGCGGGGCAAAATCCACAAATGGCAATGATGCTTTGGCTTATGCCTATCATGATTTTGGTTTTCGCAATTAACTTCCCAGCTGCATTATCTCTTTACTGGGTAGTAGGTAACATCTTTGGTATTGCTCAAACATATTTGATCAAAGGGCCGGATCTTAAGGCTAGTAAGGCAGGAGGATCAAGTAAGTGAGTATGATTACTGCTAAAGGACAAACCGTCGAACTGGCAGTGCAATTTGCATTAGAACAATTACAAGTACCAAGAGATAAAGTTGAGATACATGTCATTGATGAAGGAAAAAAAGCTTTTCTTGGGTTTATTGGAGGACGACCTGCTATTGTAGAGGTCATTGTAACAAAAGATCCTGTAGAAGAAGCAGAACTTTATTTGAAAAGTATCATAAAAGCAATGGATGTTGATGTAACTGTTGAAACAGATGTAAAAGGGCGTGAGATTCATTTTACGCTTTCTGGTAGTGATATTGGTGTATTAATTGGAAAAAGAGGTAATATATTAAATTATTTACAATATGTAACAAAACTTGTTGCAAATCGTAGTACGAAACAATATATCGGTGTAACAATTGACGCTGAAAATTATCGTGATAAACGAAAAAACACGTTAGAATCGCTTGCGCTTCGGTTAGCAAAGCAAGTGGGCAACACCAAAAAAAGGGTTGTGTTAGAACCGATGCCTTCTTTTGAAAGAAAAATTATACATCAAGCACTTTCGAATCATCCATATGTGATTACAACGTCTGAAGGTAAAGAACCACATCGACATGTTGTTGTATCTCCGAAATAACATGAAACACCCATCTTGAGGAATTGATTCTAGATGGGTGGCTAGTTGAATCAATCAAACTTTTACGGGCAGTTTATCTCCCACCTAACTTCTTAAGAAAAGTGGAAGTGGCTCGTCCAGAATGTTAGGAAGAGGCGAAGCCACCGAACATTCTAGCCACTAGAACTGGACAATGCTTTCACCAAAATTTGAGGTGGGAATATTACTGCCCGCGAATAGCGGGATAAACCGGTAACTCGTTTGAGTGCCGGTTTTTTACTGGATAAAATATGAAGACAGAGAAATGATCTGTGGATAAAAAAATCGCACTAAACTTATCCACTGTGCATAAGTTTAGTGCGATTTAGGTGAGGACATAATAAAATAAGTTATTATTCTTTTTTACGAAGTTTCGTTATGGTATCCTAATAATTTAGTGAAAGAAAAAATCGTGTTGAAATATAGAGAAATAAGCAAGTGAGGTGAAAGAACATGGAATTTGATACAATTGCTGCGATTTCCACAGCTCTTGGGGAAGGTGCAATTGCCATTGTTCGAGTAAGTGGAGATGATGCGGTAGAAAAGGTAAACCGTATTTTTAAAGGAAAAGATTTAACGACAGTTCCATCTCATACAATTCAGTATGGGCATATTGTGGATTTAGATACAAATAAAGTGATTGAAGAAGTTATGGTTTCGATTATGCGGGCACCAAAGACATTTACGCGTGAGGATATTGTTGAGGTAAATTGTCATGGTGGCCTTGTTTCTGTAAATAAAGTATTACAGCTTATTTTATCACAAGGTGTTCGCTTGGCAGAGCCTGGAGAATTTACAAAGCGTGCTTTTTTAAATGGGCGTATTGACTTATCGCAAGCAGAAGCGGTTATGGATTTAATTCGTGCTAAAACAGATCGTGCAATGAATGTTGCGATTAATCAAATGGAAGGCCGATTATCAAAATTAATTGGTCGTTTGCGACAAGAGATTTTAGAAACGTTAGCTCATGTTGAAGTGAACATTGATTATCCGGAATACGATGACGTAGAAGAAATGACGCATGGTGTTTTAATTGAGAAGGCGACTTATGTTAAGTCAGAAATTGAAAAGTTGTTACAAACTTCAAAGCAAGGGAAGATTTTGCGCGAAGGAATTGCAACGGCTATTATTGGAAGACCGAATGTTGGAAAGTCATCGCTATTAAATAGCCTTGTACAGGAAAAGAAGGCAATTGTAACAGATATAGCAGGAACAACTCGAGATGTTATTGAAGAATATGTGAACGTGCGCGGTGTACCGCTTAAATTGATTGATACAGCTGGTATTCGTGAGACAGATGATATTGTAGAACAAATTGGTGTCGAACGCTCAAAAGAGATGATGAATAAAGCAGATTTAGTTCTTCTTGTTGTAAATTATAGCGAAGCGTTAACAAGTGAGGATGAAGAGTTATTCCGAGCGGTACAAGGAAAAGACTTTATCGTCATTGTAAATAAAACAGATTTACCGCAGCAAATTGACATGGAGTACGTTGGAAAATTGGCGGGTTCAGCTCGTGTTATTACAACAGCTTTACTTGAAGAGAAAGGTGTAGATGAGCTAGAACGGGCAATTGCCGATCTCTTCTTTGAAGGAGCAATTGAAGCGACTGATATGACATATGTATCGAATGCTCGTCACATTGGTTTATTAACACAAGCAGAAAAGACGATTGGTGATGCAATTGCGGCTATTCACAGCGGCGTGCCAATTGATATGGTACAGATTGATTTAACAAGAACATGGGAAATACTCGGTGAAATTACGGGAGACACTGTACACGAAAGCTTAATCGATCAGTTATTCTCTCAATTTTGTTTAGGAAAGTAATTGTAAGGAGGAATGGAAAGTGGGATACAATGCTGGTTCTTATGATGTGATTGTAATCGGTGCAGGCCATGCAGGATGTGAAGCTGGTTTGGCAGCAGCTCGTATGGGAGCAAAAACATTAATGTTAACAATTAACTTAGATATGGTCGCATTTATGCCGTGTAACCCTTCAGTTGGTGGACCTGCAAAAGGAATTGTTGTTCGTGAAATTGATGCACTTGGCGGCGAGATGGGAAGAAATATTGATAAAACGCATATTCAAATGCGTATGTTAAACACTGGGAAAGGTCCAGCAGTACGTGCACTTCGTGCCCAAGCAGATAAATTTGCGTATCAGCATGAATTGAAAAAAACAATCGAAGAAACGCCAAATTTAACATTGTGTCAAGCAATGGTTGAACGCTTAGTTGTGGAAGATGGTGTATGTAAAGGCGTTGTTACACAAACTGGAGGAGAATATACAGCGAAAACAGTTGTTATTACAACTGGTACGTTTTTACGCGGTGAAATTATTGTTGGGAATTTAAAATATTCAAGCGGTCCAAATAATCAACAACCATCTGTGAAATTATCGGAGCATTTAGAAGAGCTTGGGTTTGAACTAGTTCGTTTTAAAACGGGTACGCCTCCGCGTGTAGATAGTCGTACAATTGATTATAGCAAAACAGAAATTCAGCCAGGTGATGATATACCGCGTTCATTCTCTTTTGAAACAACAAAGTTCATCATGGATCAAATTCCATGCTGGTTAACATACACAAGTGAAGAAACGCATCGTTTAATCGATGGAAACTTACATCGTTCTGCTATGTATTCGGGCATGATCAAAGGAACAGGCCCACGATACTGTCCTTCTATTGAAGATAAGGTTGTTCGTTTCCACGATAAGCCGCGTCATCAAATTTTCTTAGAGCCAGAAGGTCGCAATACACAAGAAGTATACGTACAAGGTTTATCAACAAGTTTACCAGAAGATGTACAACGTGAGATGTTAAAGACCATTCCTGGCCTAGAGAACGTAGAAATGATGCGCACAGGATATGCAATTGAATATGATGCAATTGTACCAACGCAGCTTTGGCCAACACTTGAAACAAAGAAAATACAAAATTTATATACAGCGGGTCAAATTAATGGAACTTCTGGTTATGAAGAAGCGGCAGGGCAAGGTTTAATGGCCGGTATTAATGCTGCGTGTCGTTCATTAGGTAAAAAAGAAGTGATTTTAAATCGTTCAGATGCATACATTGGTGTTTTAATCGATGATTTAGTTACAAAAGGTACAAATGAGCCATATCGCTTGTTAACGTCCCGTGCAGAATATCGATTATTATTACGTCATGACAATGCGGACCTGCGTTTAACAGAGACTGGGCATGAAATTGGGTTGATTCCAGAAGAACGATATGAACGTTTTACAGCAAAGAAAGAGAAAATTGAAAAAGAAAAAGAACGTTTAGCAAGTATTATTATTAAGCCGCGTCCTGAAGTACAAGAACTTATCCGCGGAGCTGGCGGAAGTGAACTAAAGGATGGTATACGTGCGAGTGATTTATTACGCCGTCCAGAAATGACATATGAGCATATCCATCTTCTTGCTCCAAGTGAAGTAGAAGTTAGTGATGAAGTAGCAGAGCAAGTTGAGATCCAGCTTAAATATGAAGGATATATTGAAAAATCTTTACAACAAGTAGAACGTATGAAACGTATGGAAAGCAAAAAGATTCCGGTTGATATTGATTATGATGCAATTTCTGGAATAGCTTCTGAAGCACGTCAAAAATTAAAAGATGTCCGTCCGCTATCTATGGGGCAAGCATCTCGTATTTCTGGGGTAAATCCAGCTGATATTTCCATTTTACTTGTGTATATAGAACAAGGAAAAATTGCACGAGTATCGAACCAATAAATAGTCAGGAGATATAGCGAGATGAATATAGAACAATTTCAATCTATGCTAGTGGAAAGAGGGATTACTCTTTCTGCTAGGCAGTTAGAACAATTTGAAATCTATTTTGAAACATTAGTTGAATGGAATGAAAAAATGAACTTAACTGCAATTACAGAGAAAGAAGATGTGTATTTAAAACACTTTTTTGATTCTATTACAGCTGCTTTTTATTATGATTTTTCAAAACCATTTTCTATTTGTGATGTTGGCGCAGGGGCAGGGTTCCCGAGTATTCCATTAAAAATATGTTTTCCAAATTTAAAAATTACAATTGTCGATTCTTTGCAAAAGCGTATTACGTTTTTAAATCATTTAGCAACAAAATTAGAATTACAAGACGTAGCGTTTTGTCATGATCGTGCAGAAACATTTGGACAAAAAGAAGGAGTACGTGAATCTTTTGATATTGTAATGGCACGCGCTGTTGCTCGCCTTTCTGTCTTAAGTGAATTGTGCCTACCGCTTGTGAAAGTAGGAGGAACATTTATTGCAATGAAAGGTGCAGCTGCAAACGAAGAAATTGAAAATGGTAAGTATGCTCTGCAAGTGCTTGGTGGGGAATTAAAAGAGATGTCTACGTTCCAATTACCATTCGAGGAAAGCGAACGTAACATTTTATTGATTGATAAAAAGAGAAAAACGCCAAAGAAATATCCGCGTAAGCCAGGAACACCGAATAAATTACCTATTGAAAAATAAATCTTATTAGACGTAAGATTAAGTTATATATCAGTAAGCTTGTTTATTAGCACTGATGCTTAGTTGAACGAATCGAGCTTTTACAGGCAGTTATCCACCACCTATCTTTTTAGATTTCTTACAATATTGAGGCGTGGGCTTACTGCCCGTTAGAGCGAAAGAAATAAAGGGAAACTTTGATTAGTAGGGAAGCTGAACCTCTTACTAATCGCTAGTTCAACAAATTGGGCTTTTGTGGACAGTTTATTTTTACCTGCCTAACTTTATGTATGAGGAAATTTTGAGATGGGGATATTACTGTCCGTTACTGTGGAATAAGAACGTAAATGTTTCACATGAAACATTTTTGTATAGAGTATTCAATAGGATTCAAGGTGGTGGAATATGTATGAAAAACACATTTTCTCGTTTATTTGGCTTTGGAGATAAAGAGGCTGAATTAGCACTACAAGAAGAAAGCCATGAAGAAATCAAACAAATTTCGTTAGCAAATATCGTTCCTAATCGCTATCAGCCACGGACAATTTTTGATGATGCGCGTATTGAAGAGCTTGCTCTTACAATTCATACACATGGATTAATTCAACCAATTGTTGTTCGGCAGTATGGCGAGGGAAAATATGAGATTATTGCTGGTGAAAGACGTTTTCGAGCTGCTACAAAATTAGGTTGGGAAACTGTTCCGGCTATTATAAAAAATTTGAACGATACTGAGACTGCTTCTGTTGCTTTAATTGAAAACTTGCAACGAGAGGAACTTACAGCAATTGAAGAAGCTGTTGCTTATCAAAAGTTAATTGAATTACATAATTTAACGCAAGAAGCATTAGCACAGCGACTAGGTAAAGGACAATCTACAATTGCGAACAAGTTGAGACTATTAAAATTACCTGAAGAAATTAAACAAGCTCTATTAGAGAAGAGTATTACAGAACGTCATGCTCGTGCTCTTATTCCACTTAAAAATAAAGAGATTCAATTAACAATTTTACAAGAAATCATTGAAAAGCAATTGAATGTGAAGCAAACAGAAGATAGAATTGCTAAATTGTTAGAAGAAACGAAGCCGAAACGAAAAGCAAAACAAAAAGCGGTAAGTCGCGATATGCGTATTGCAATGAATACGATTCGTCAATCTTTACAAATGGTTGCGAATAGTGGTTTAAATGTAAATTCAGAAGAAGAAGAATTTGATGAATACTATCAAATTACAATTAAAATTCCAAAGAAGAAGTAAGAAAATAGAAAGACCTCAAACCGTCGGTAGAGGTCTTTTTGTTTTGTCATGCATTAAAAACTAGTAACTCTATGAAAAAAGGCAGAAAAGCAATTTTTTAAATGGTCAGGGGGGACTGGTTATGTATAGGAGCGGTCAGGACCTTTTCTTGCCACGCGCAAAGTTTTAAAACAAAGAAAGGAAGCAAGGTATAAGTCCATTTTTATCCCACTATTCGTGGGCAGTAAAGGCTGGAGAAGAGCAGGGAAGAAAGCTGCTGGCATGCGCCCGATTGGGTGGGCTAACCATCAGTGGGGAATAAAGCATCCCATTGATGGAGGTTTCACTGTATAAGTACTATATTTTCTTTTAAAATTAAGAAGGAGTTTGTAAATAAATTTTGAAGTTTAATATACAGAAGAATAAAGAAGCATGATTATTTCATGTTAAAATGAAAGTAATCATTTGCAGAAAAAGATATAAAGGTTGAAAGTAGGTGACATCATGGGAAAAATCATTGCCATTGCTAATCAAAAAGGTGGAGTTGGAAAGACAACAACATCGGTAAATTTAGGAGCTGGATTGGCGCAAGTAGGAAAAAAAGTACTTCTTGTTGATATTGATGCACAAGGGAATGCAACGACAGGAGTCGGAATTGAAAAATCAGAGTTAAATGAATGTATTTACAATGTGCTTGTAGAAGACATGGATGTTCGTGTAGTTATACAGCGAACAAAAACTGAGAATTTAGATGTACTCCCTGCTACCATTCAACTAGCAGGAGCCGAGATAGAACTTGTACCGACAATTTCCCGGGAAGTTCGCCTGCAGCGTGCGCTGCAGCCAATTCGTGATGAATATGATTATATTATTATTGATTGTCCCCCATCTTTAGGTTTATTAACCATTAATGCATTAACTGCTGCAGATTCTGTTATTATTCCTGTTCAATGTGAATACTACGCCCTAGAGGGGTTAAGTCAATTATTAAATACAGTTCGTCTTGTACAAAAGCATTTAAACAAAAATTTAGCAATTCAAGGTGTTTTACTAACAATGCTAGATGCTCGTACAAATTTAGGACTACAAGTAATTGATGAAGTGAAGAAATACTTCCGAGATAAAGTATATAGATCTATTATTCCGCGTAATGTACGTTTAAGTGAAGCACCGAGTCATGGAAAACCAATTATGATGTATGATGCTAAGTCAAGGGGGGCAGAAGTGTATTTAGATTTAGCAAAGGAAGTGATTGCAGGTGGCTAAAGGACTAGGAAGAGGAATTAATGCGTTTTTTCCAGATTTAGATGTGAAAGAGGGAGAAACAATTCAAGAATTGCAGATAAATCAATTGCGTCCTAACCCGTATCAGCCGCGTAAATATTTTCATAATGAAGCAATTCAAGAATTAGCGTTATCTATTAAAGAACATGGAATTTTACAACCTCTTATCGTTCGGAAAAGTATTAAGGGGTATGAAATCGTTGCAGGAGAACGGAGATTTCGTGCTGCAAAAGAAGCAGATCTTAAAACAGTTCCTGCCGTGGTTCGAGAGTTAAATGATCAACAAATGATGGAGTTTGCGTTACTAGAGAATTTGCAACGCGAAGATTTATCGCCAATTGAAGAAGCATTAGCTTATCAAATGCTCATGGAGGAGCTTAAGATAACACAAGAACAGTTAGCAAAGCGGCTTGGAAAAAGCAGACCGCATATTGCAAACCACATTCGTTTACTTACCCTCCCACCTTTCGTACAAGATATGATTGCCAATGGAAGTATTTCTATGGGACATGGACGAACACTACTTGCATTAAAAGATAAAACAAAAATCAATAATTTATTGCAACGAATTAAAGAAGAAGGGTTAAATGTCCGTCAGTTGGAACAAATTATTCAGCAAATGAATGAGTATGTTTCACGTGAAACAAAGAGACAAAAACCACAAAAAAATATCTTCTTTGAGGAACAAGAGACGGTGTTGCGAGATCGATTTGGAACATCCGTGAAAATTAAGGAAACAAAACAAGAAAAAGGAAAAATCGAAATTCAATTTTTCAATAAAGATGACTTGCAACGTATTTTAGAACTTTTAGCGGGAGAATGATAAAAAATAAACCATCTTCAGTTATAGATGGTTTATTTTTTTCATTACCGCAATTTTTTTATCAGTTTCAATAATACTTTCTGCAATGCCGGTAGCCATTTTCATAACAAGATTTAGTCTTGTATTTTGTAGGACAAAAAACTCCATAAATCCATTTAAATTTACAATACCATGAATATGCATATCACCAATTGAGGGAAGGTTTTTATTCATAGCTGCTCCAGGTTTACTAGGACCTGTTCCAACTGTAATTGAACCAATATTTTGTGATTTCCCTAGACAAGCATCAATCGCAATAATAAAGGGATTCATAAATGATTTGTGTATTTCTGTAATTGTTTCTTCCAAGTTTAAAGCATGGACGGGTGATTCTAGTGTCCCGTATAAATGAAAATTTTGGATGTTATAATCCTGTAGTTTTGAGCCGACAAGGGGCCCTAATGCATCACCAGTTGAGCGATCTGTTCCAATACACAGTATGATAAGTGGAGAGTTTTGTTCGATTGGGAGATGAGAAAGTAGAAAACTACTAATTGTTTGATTGCAATTTACATCATGATACATAATCTGTTGCGAATCTTTTTCAAAAAAAGGTAAACGAAAACTTCCAATATTCACGAAGCATCCATCCTTTAATAGAATTTAGTATATTTCATATAAAGTTTAACTAACCATCAGTTATATCTCCCACCTGTCTTCTTTAGAAAAGCGGAAATGGCTCGCTCAGAATCGCAGGACGCCCACACCAAAGGCAGAGAGGTACTTTTTGTCTCATCCGAGGGGGCGAAACGACCGAAGAATCTAGCCGCTAGAGCTGGACACCGTTTTCTCAAAATCTTGAGATGGGAGTCTTACTGCTCTAAAGTAGCGGGATAAATTTGATTTTTGCAGATTACATATTTCTCTTAAGATAAGAACTATTTTGCTGTTCGTTTAGAGGAAACTTCATTTTCTTATGGGATAAGAGTGTTTTAAAAGATATGAGCAGAAGAGGAGGGCACTCTTGTATATAGATTTATAAAGTATAAAAAGGATGAAGCGTATCATGTATTCTGTAGAATACTAGTACTAGTATATAAAAAAATGTGTGATTTTATACCTCATGGAATGCGAAAATAAAAGTGTTATGAGAGAACTTTTTTCGTAAAATATAGGAGAAATTCTGTTACAATGAATAATGAATATAAGATAGAAAGGTAGGTCGCGATGAAAGGAATTCACGACTTATATACAGACTTTACAAATTGGTTATTAAATGCAGGATTATGGGAGAATATCGGTCTCGGTTTACTGAAAATCATACTTATTTTTATTATTTCGAGTGTAGTTATTCGACTTGGCAGAGTGATTATCCGGAATGCTTTCAAAATGAAGGCCAAATCGCCGATTCAAATTTCTGAAAGACGAACGATGACAGTAGCAAAATTATTAGAAAACATTTTAACATATGTTATCTTTTTTATTGTAATAATTGCGCTGTTAGGTGTATTTGGAATTGATACAAAAGGATTATTAGCTGGTGCAGGGGTTGTTGGTCTGGCGGTTGGTTTTGGTGCACAAAACTTAGTCAAAGACGTTATTACTGGATTCTTTATTTTATTAGAGGATCAATTTTCAGTAGGGGACTATGTACGCTTAGGGCAATTTGAAGGAGTTATTCAAGAAATTGGCCTGCGAACAACAAAAATGAAGAAATGGACAGGAGAAATTCATATTATTCCAAATGGAAGTATTAAGGAAGTAACAAATTTCTCTGTTAGTAATAGCGTTGCCTTTGTAGATGTAGCTATTTCATATGAAAGTGATATTGAACATGCAGAACAAGTTCTTGAAACATTGTTAGATGAATTACCAACAAGGTATGAGCAAATGGTTGATCGTCCGCAATTATTAGGTATACAGAGTTTAGCGGCATCAGAGGTTGTTTTGAGGGTTACAGCTGAAGTAGAACCGATGCAACATTTTGTAGTAGCGAGAGCGCTACGCAAAGAAATTAAAAATCGTCTTGATTTACATGGGATTGAAATTCCGTATCCACGTATGGTTCTATATAACCGTGAAGAACTGATGAATGAGACAGTAAATTAGTGGTGAGAGGAGTTTAGAGAATGGAGCAAAGAGAATATAACTTGCATGACATAGTGGAAATGAAGAAAGCTCATCCATGTGGTGAAAATCGTTGGAAGATTATCCGTATGGGAATGGACATCCGTATTAAGTGCGAGGGGTGTAACCATTCGGTATTAATTCCTCGAAGAGATTTTGATCGTAAGGTGAAGAAAATACTTGTAAAACATGAAGAATAGATGAAATAAGAAACAGTGGCATTGTTGCTGCTGTTTTTTATTAGCAATTAATGGGCAGGAAGATTCCCGCTTCAAATTTGTAGGAAATCCGCAGAGGATAGAAGGGGAGAAATTGTCTGTAAAAGACTATTTGCTTCACTTGATAAATTTGGATGAAGCTTGTCATTTTATTCGTTACTATCTATAATGATGGAAGATTGAGTCATAGGAGTGAATGATATGGGATTAACGGCTGGTATCGTTGGATTACCGAACGTAGGTAAGTCAACATTATTTAATGCAATTACACAAGCAGGTGCAGAATCTGCGAACTACCCATTCTGTACAATAGATCCAAACGTTGGAATCGTAGAAGTTCCAGATCACCGTTTAAATAAATTAACTGAGCTTGTAGAACCGAAGAAAACTGTACCAACTGTCTTTGAATTTACAGATATCGCAGGTATTGTAAAAGGTGCGAGTAAAGGGGAAGGATTAGGAAATAAATTCTTATCTCATATTCGTCAAGTAGATGCAATTTGCCAAGTGGTTCGTTGCTTTGAAGATGAGAATATTACGCACGTAGCAGGAAAAGTAGATCCAATTGCAGATATTGAAACAATTAATTTAGAGCTTATTTTAGCGGATTTAGAATCTGTTGATAAGCGTCTGGAACGCGTTACAAAATTAGCGAAACAAAAAGATAAAGATGCTGTATTTGAACATGAAATTTTAGTTCGCTTAAAAGAAGCATTTGAAGAGGGAAATCCGGCTCGTACAGTTGAATTTACTGAAGAGCAAATGAAAGTAGTAAAAGGTCTTCACTTATTAACAGTAAAAGAAATGCTGTATGTAGCAAACGTTTCTGAAGACGATATAATCGACCCATCTGGAAATGAATATGTACAAATTGTAAAAGAGTTTGCTGCGAAGGAAAACTCACAAGTAATTGTTGTTTGTGCAAAAATTGAATCAGAAATTGCAGAATTAGATGAACAAGAGAAAAAGGTTTTCCTTGAAGAGCTAGGTATTGAAGAGTCTGGTCTCGATCAATTAATTCGTGCAGCTTATGATTTATTAGGACTGGCTACTTACTTTACAGCTGGGGTACAAGAAGTTCGTGCTTGGACATTCAAAAAGGGAATGAAAGCACCACAATGTGCTGGAATCATTCATACGGATTTTGAACGTGGATTTATTCGCGCAGAAACAGTATCTTATGATGATTTAGTAGGAAATGGCTCTATGACAGCTGCTAAAGAAGCTGGAAAAGTACGTTTAGAAGGAAAAGAATACATTATGAAAGACGGAGATGTTGTACACTTCCGCTTTAATGTATAATTTTTTATTTCCTAGGAAAAAATAAAGTATCTAACTTGGCAAATTCATTGAGTTTGCCAAGTTTTTTATGTTTTCGTGAGTTGATTCCTCTAACTTACTATGATATAATCTAAACTCGTGAGTAATTACTATAAATTAATTGCTCCTTGCCCAATATGGGCCGTTTAGACCAAAAGGAGGTGAAAGTGTAATGAAAAAGTACGAAATCATGTACATCATTCGTCCAAACATGGAAGAAGAAGCTCAAAAAGCTTTAGTTGAGCGCTTTGCAGGCGTTTTAACTGAAAATGGTGCAGAAATCATTAACACAAAAGATTGGGGTAAGCGTCGTTTAGCTTACGAAATCAACGACTTACGTGAAGGTTTCTACATGATCTTAAACGTAAATTCTAACTCAGAAGCAGTTAAAGAATTCGATCGTTTAGCTAAGATCAATGAAAACATCATTCGTCACATCGTTGTTAAAGATGAAGAATAATAATTAAGATATATAGGGAGAGTGGTTCGATTGATGAATCGCGTTTTACTCGTTGGTCGTTTAACTAAAGACCCTGATTTACGTTACACGCCAAACGGTGTTGCAGTAGCTACTTTTTCATTAGCTGTTAATCGCACATATACTAATCAGCAAGGTGAGCGTGAAGCTGACTTTATTAACTGTGTTATATGGCGTAAGCAAGCAGAAAATGTAGCGAACTTCTTGAAAAAAGGTAGTTTAGCAGGCGTAGATGGTCGTCTTCAAACTCGTAATTATGAGGGACAAGATGGAAAACGTGTATATGTAACAGAAGTGGTTGCAGAGAACGTACAATTTTTAGAGCCACGCAGTAGCGCTGGTGAACAACGTGGTTCATTTAATCCGCAACCATCGGGAGCAGGATTCGGAAATCAAGGCTCCCAAAACCCATTTGGTCAATCTGGTAACAATGGCAATAATGCCGGGTTTACTAGAAATGACGATCCATTTGCAAATGTAGGTCAACCGATTGATATTTCAGACGATGACTTACCTTTCTAATGGTATAGACCGGATATTTTAACATGAAATGGAGGGAAATGGACATGGCAGGAGGACGCAAAGGTGGACGTGCGAAACGTCGTAAAGTATGTTTCTTTACATCTAACGGCATCACTCGCATCGACTATAAAGATGTTGATTTATTAAAACGCTTTGTTTCTGAGCGTGGTAAAATTTTACCACGTCGTGTAACAGGTACTAGCGCAAAATACCAACGCAAATTAACAGTTGCAATTAAACGTGCTCGTCAAATGGCACTTTTACCATATGTTGGTGAATAATAACGTATGAAATGCACAGTAGAGTATTACTCTACTGTGCATTTTGCTATTCTCTTCTTTTTGTTAACTATGATAGAAGTTTTACTTTATAGAAAGAGGGTGTGGAGAATGAAGCGCACACGACTCATTACAGAAGGAGCGGTATTACTTGCTTTATATGCTATTTTGCTTCTTGCTTCTCTGTATATGCCCGTTTTAGGGGCTATATTTATATTTGTATTGCCGTTACCATTTCTTATTTTTACGATAAGATATCAGTTAAGTAGTGCTTGTATGCTACTCGGGGCAGCGATTCTTGTAACGCTTATTGTGAGTTCGCCTCTTAGTATTGCGAATACACTTATGTTCGGAGTAACAGGTGTTATATTAGGACATATGTATAAAAAGAAAAAAAGTGTTATTGAAATTTTATTGGTCGGAACACTTGTATATCTTGTAAGTTTTGTATTGCTGTATATTGTTAGCGTGCAGTTCTTTAATGTAGATATTGTGAAACAGATGCAAGATATGTTCAAACAATCGATGGAACAAAGCGAGAAGTTTATGAAAATGGCGGGTGCATCTGTAAATGAAGGGCAGCTAGCTGAATTGAAAAAAGCGGTTAATACAATTGGGATGCTTTTACCAACTGTACTTGCTATGGCTTCGCTATTCTCTTCTTGGATTACTATTCTAATTGCCAATCGTGTTTTAAAACGATTAAAGTACACGGCGGCATCTTGGCCTAAATTTCGTGATATACAAATTCCAAAGAGCATTGTTTGGTTGTATGTCGTGATTATTTTGCTTGCTTCTTTTGCAAAAATAGAGGCAGGGTCATATGTAGAAATGGTGTTCTTAAATTTATCAACAATTTTTACCTTTTTGCTGTTGTTTCAAGGCTTTTCGTTCCTTGCTTTTTTTACACATGCAAAAGGATATACTAAAGCTATTCTGATCTTAACTTTTGTTGTAGGGTTGTTTGTTCCAGTTTTGTTTCCTCTTATGACAATCTTAGGTATAATTGATTTAGGCTTTTCGTTACGATTGAAAATACAGATGAAATAAGTATGTGAAATATAAACCTTTTTGTAACGAAGCATAGAAATTGAAGCTTTTATCCTACGTTTAATGGAACGATTAGACTCTGTAAGCGAGGAATAAGTGTGTTGACCCGATTAAATATCGGTAGAGGATAAACTGCCGATTGGTTCAACTAATCATCAGTGGGTAGGCAGAAAAGTTCCCTGATGGAAGTTTCACTTTATAGGAGTTGTATATATGCCTGAATTTTATAAGAAACAGCGGTTTTTGTATCCTGTTTATGTATTGGCGTTTTTAACATTTTTACTCATTACGATTCTCGTTTATTTTCATTGGATGACCGGGATGATTTCCTTTGTTGTTTTTTGTATTGTCTTCTTTTTCGTTATTAAATTTGAACTTGCATTTCAAAGAAGCGTTGAAAAGTATACAAATGATACGATTACAAGGGTAAAAAAGGTAAGTAATGAGGCTTTCAATCAAATGCCGATTGGAATTTTACTATATAATAAGGATTATGGAATCGACTGGGCAAATCCATATCTATCTTCTTGTTTAGGACAACATGCGTTAGCTGGATGGCACTTGTATGATTTATCAGAAGCCTTACTTTTATTTACAAAAGGGGAAACAGCTAATGATATTGTGTCTTTAAACAATCGGAAATTTCGTGTGTTTGCGAGGAAAGAAGAGAAGTTAATTTATTTCTTTGATGTCACAGAGCAAACAGAAATTGAGAAAATGTATGAAGATCAAAGAACGGTACTTGCTGTTATCTATTTAGATAACTATGATGAAGTAACGCAAGGGTTAGATGATCAATTGCGTACAAATATTACAAGTCACGTTACATCTTTACTAAATGAATGGGCTGTGAAGCATGGTGCGTATTTGAAACGTGCTTCATCTGAACGATATTTTGTTGTGTTAAATGAAAGTATTTTAACACAAATGGAGAAAGGGAAATTTGATATTTTAGATCAAGTGCGTGAAGAAACGTCTAAACGAAATATTCCCCTTACTCTTAGTATTGGTGTTGGTTCTGGTGATTTGTCCCTGGTAGAACTTGGATCTATGGCGCAATCTGGTCTCGATTTAGCACTTGGCCGAGGTGGAGACCAAGTGGCTATTAAACAAGCAACAGGGAAAGTGAAGTTTTATGGTGGGAAGACGAATCCCGTAGAAAAACGTACTCGTGTACGTGCACGTGTAATTTCTCACGCTTTAAAAGATCTTGTGTTAGAAAGTAGCAATATCATTATTATGGGGCACCGAGCACCGGATATGGATGCAATTGGAGCTGCAATTGGGATTTTAAAAGTAACACAGTTGAATGAGCGAGAAGGATATATCGTGTTAGATGAAAATGATTCTGATAAAGGAATTAAGCGTTTAATGGATGAAGTTAAGCAGCATGAGGAGTTATGGTCTCGCTTTATTACGCCGCAGCAGGCTCTTGAATTTGCGAATGATGATTCACTTCTTGTTGTAGTAGATACGCATAAACCATCTATGGTTATGGAAAAAAGGTTGCTTGATAAGATTGAAAATGTTGTGGTGATTGATCATCATCGCCGCGGTGAGGATTTCATTGAAGATCCGTTGCTTGTCTATATGGAGCCATATGCATCATCTACAGCAGAACTTGTAACAGAGTTGTTGGAGTATCAGCCTAAGCGTTTGAAAATGAATATGTTAGAGGCAACGGCTTTACTGGCAGGTATTATCGTGGATACGAAGAGTTTTACATTCCGTACCGGAGCACGTACGTTTGATGCAGCTTCATATCTTCGTTCTCACGGCGCAGATACTATATTGGTACAAAAGTTATTAAAAGAAGATATGGCCCATTATTTACAAATTGCAAAAACAATTCGAAATGCGTACATTTATAAAAACGGGATTGCAATTGCAAAGGTAGATGGTGATGGGGTTTATGATCAAGTATTAATTGCCCAATCGGCTGATACATTACTGACAATGACTGGAGTGATTGCCTCTTTCGTAATTGCACAGCGCGGTGAAAAGGTAATTGGGATTAGTGGACGCTCTTTAGGAGAAGTAAATGTACAGCTTATTATGGAAAATTTAGGCGGGGGCGGCCATTTAACAAATGCCGCAACGCAAATACAAGACATATCGATTGATGAAGCAGAAGCAAACTTAAAATCTATTATAAATGAGTATTTAGAGGGAGGAACACAATCATGAAAGTAATCTTTTTAAAAGATGTAAAAGGTAAAGGGAAAAAAGGGGAAATGAAAAACGTACCAGACGGTTATGCTAATAACTTTTTATTAAAACAAGGACTTGCAATTGAAGCGACAAATGCAAATATGAAGACATTAGATGCGAAAAAGCGTAAAGAAGAAAAAGATGCAGAATTAGAGCTTGAAAAATGCAAGGAATTAAAAGAAACGCTAGAAAAATTAACAGTAGAATTAAAAGCAAAATCAGGTGAGGGCGGCCGTTTATTTGGTTCTATTACAAGTAAACAAATTGTAGATAGCTTACAAAAAGCTCATAATATTAAACTTGATAAACGTAAATTTGAAATGGACGATGCAATTCGTGCATTAGGATATACGAACGTTACTGTGAAATTACATCCACAAGTAACAGCAACAGTAAAGGTTCATGTTACTGAACAATAAAGAAAAGATTGAAAAGGAGGATTGCGCATGAGTGATATGTTTGCTGATCGTACCCCTCCGCATAATATTGAGGCTGAACAAGCTGTATTAGGAGCCATTTTTCTTGATCAAGAAGCGTTAACATCAGCTTCGGAAATGCTAATGCCAGAAGACTTCTATCGAACGGCGCATCAAAAAATTTATCAAATGATGCTTGATCTTTCTGATAAAGGAGAGCCCATTGATTTAGTTACCGCAACAGCAGCACTTGCTGATCAAAACTTGTTAGAAGAAATTGGCGGTGTTTCTTATTTAGCTGAACTAGCGGAAGCTGTACCGACAGCTGCTAACGTAGAATATTATGCGCGCATTATCGCAGAAAAATCGATTTTGCGTCGGCTTATTCGGACAGCAACACATATTGTGTCGGATGGTTATGAACGAGAAGATGATGTAGAGAGTCTATTAAATGAAGCTGAGAAAAAAATATTAGAGGTATCTCAGCGTACGAATACAAAAGGTTTCCAAAATATTAAAGATGTTCTTGTAGCAGCTTACGATAAAATTGAATTACTGCATAATCAAAAAGGTGAAGTTACAGGAATTCCAACGGGTTTCACCGAGTTAGATCGTATGACAGCAGGTTTCCAGCGCAATGATTTAATTATTGTAGCGGCGCGTCCATCTGTAGGGAAAACAGCATTTTCTTTAAATATTGCTCAAAACGTTGCGACGAAAACGGACGAAAATGTTGCGATTTTTAGTTTAGAGATGGGGGCTGACCAGCTCGTTATGCGTATGCTTTGTGCAGAAGGGAATATTGATGCACAGCGTCTTCGTACAGGGACTTTAACTTCAGAAGACTGGGCGAAACTGACGATGGCTATGGGCAGTCTCTCAAATGCAGGTATTTTTATTGATGATACGCCAGGTATTCGTGTTAGTGAAATTCGGGCAAAATGTAGACGTTTAAAACAAGAACATGGTCTTGGAATGATTTTAATCGATTATTTGCAGCTTATTCAAGGTAGCGGGAAATCTGGTGAAAACCGTCAGCAAGAAGTATCGGAGATTTCTCGTACACTAAAAGGATTGGCGCGTGAACTAGAAGTTCCGGTTATTGCCTTATCGCAGCTTTCTCGTGGTGTAGAATCTCGTCAAGATAAGCGTCCGATGATGTCGGATATTCGTGAGTCAGGAAGTATTGAGCAAGATGCTGATATAGTAGCATTCTTATATCGTGAAGATTACTATGACCGAGAAACAGAAAATAAAAATACAATTGAAATTATTATTGCTAAGCAGCGTAATGGTCCAGTAGGTTCGGTTGAACTGGCGTTTGTAAAGGAGTTTAACAAATTCGTAAACTTAGAACGACGTTTTGAGGATGGGCATGCATAGCAAGCATAGCGAGAGTATAAAAAAGAAGCACATTTCTTATAATAAAATGTGTTTCTTTTTTTGTTTGTGAAATAATGTTTTCATGCGTAAAATGAAATTCTTACGAACAAAAAAGATAAAAGAGAAAAAAATGTTCGTTTTTAAATTGACTTCTCTTTGCATTTTGGTACAATTATATTGTTTGAAAAGTTCGTTTGAAAATTTCGGAGGTGCTTGAATAATGTCTTCAGTAGTAGTTGTAGGAACACAGTGGGGCGATGAAGGAAAAGGTAAAATTACTGATTTCCTTTCTGAACATGCAGAAGTAGTTGCGCGCTATCAAGGCGGAAATAACGCAGGACATACAATTGTTTTTAACGGTGTTAAATATAAATTGCACTTAATTCCATCTGGTATTTTCTATAAAGAAAAAGTTTGTGTTATCGGAAACGGTATGGTAGTAGATCCAAAAGCTTTGCTTGAGGAATTAAAATATTTACATGATCGCGGTGTAAGCACTGATAATTTACGTATTAGTAACCGTGCACATGTTATCTTACCTTATCACTTAAAGCAAGACGAGTTAGAAGAAGAGCGTAAAGGTGATAATAAAATTGGTACAACGAAAAAAGGTATCGGTCCTGCATACATGGACAAAGCTGCTCGTACAGGTATTCGTATGGCAGACCTTTTAGATCGTGAAGCATTTAAAGAAAAGCTTGAGCGTACTCTAGCAGAAAAAAATCGTTTGTTTGAAAAAATGTATGATGCAGAAGGATTTAGTGCAGAAGAAATTTTCGAAGAATATTTCGAATATGGTCAACGAATTGCACAATACGTATGTGATACGTCTGTTGTATTAAATGATGCATTAGATGAAGGACGCCGCGTATTATTTGAAGGTGCACAAGGTGTTATGCTTGATATTGATCAAGGTACGTACCCGTTCGTTACATCTTCTAACCCAGTTGCTGGTGGTGTAACAATTGGTTCTGGTGTAGGACCTTCTAAAATTAAACGCGTAGTAGGTGTATGTAAAGCATATACAAGCCGTGTAGGTGACGGTCCATTCCCAACTGAGCTTCATGATGAAATTGGTAATCAAATTCGTGAAGTTGGTCGTGAATACGGTACAACAACAGGTCGTCCACGCCGTGTTGGTTGGTTTGATAGTGTTGTTGTAAGACATGCTCGTCGCGTTAGCGGTCTTACAGACTTGTCTTTAAACTCTATCGACGTATTAACAGGTATTCCAACTGTGAAAATTTGTATTGCATACAAATATAACGGTGAAGTTATTGACGAAGTTCCAGCAAACTTAAATATTTTAGCGAAATGTGAGCCAGTATACGAAGAGCTTCCAGGTTGGACAGAAGATATTACAGGCGTAAAAACACTAGCTGAACTTCCTGAAAATGCAAGACATTATGTAGAACGTGTGTCTCAATTAACAGGTATTCCGTTAGCTATGTTCTCTGTTGGTCCAGACCGTAGCCAAACAAATATTGTTCGTAACGTATACGGTATCTAATCTTGTTTTTTTCTTAAAAATACGATATATGAAAAAAGAACCCAATTTAAATGGGTTCTTTTTTTATGTTTTTATAAAAAAAATATAAAAAAGTATTGTACAAATATATCATTTCATGATATTATAACTCTTGTCGTCACGAAAACATGACATTGGTGAACATGAGCCATTAGCTCAGTTGGTAGAGCATCTGACTTTTAATCAGAGGGTCGAAGGTTCGAGTCCTTCATGGCTCACCATTTTATTTTCGTGGCCCGTTGGTCAAGTGGTTAAGACACCGCCCTTTCACGGCGGTAACACGGGTTCGAATCCCGTACGGGTCACTTTTTTTTTGTTTTATTTTGGTCCCGTGGTGTAGTGGTTAACATGCCTGCCTGT
>Ga0102589_1001496_pt1 | contig 31198 bp, 15 predicted proteins | sample AraplaMF_Col_mLB_FD_76858 | JGI IMG/M metagenome (GOLD analysis project Ga0102589, IMG submission 76858) | Arabidopsis root microbial communities from the University of North Carolina, USA - plate scrape MF_Col_mLB | ecosystem: Host-associated > Plants > Roots > Endosphere | place: USA...
CGGGTCAGCACGGTGAGGCGGCGGATGATGCGCAGTTCAATCGCCAGCCAGGTCGCAAAAATGGCCAGCAGCATGCCGCCGACAAACCAGGACACGCGGGTGGCCACTGCGGTGAGGGCCTTGTTGACGCTGCGGATGTCGCCGGTGAGCGTGAGTTCATAGCGCCCCAGCGGCGTGCTGATGACATCGGTGCTGGTGACGGGAGCGTCATAGCCCTCGACCTGCAGCCGGCGTATCAGCCAGGCGATCAGCGGCGAGGAGCGCTCGGCGGCCTCGGCGCCGGACAACGCCACGATGTCCTTACCGACGCCACCCGCGCCCAGTTTGCGTATGCGCAGCTTTTCCCCGGGCAACAGCAAAGGCGTCAATTCGGCCCACGAAAAAGGCGCGGTGGCGCCTGCCGTATTGCTGTCGAACAGAGGCTTGCCCTCGCCAGGGGCCAGCATTTCCACCTGCACTTTGATCTGGTCCAGGTCGGCCGGGGGCCAGACGATGCCCGCCGGCCCTTTGGCAAACAGCGCCTCGCGAAACAGCTCCACCGGCAGGCGCACGCTGACGAAGGCGCGCCGCGCGCACTCCGGATCCGCGGCTGGCGCGCCATCGACGCAGCGGCCGTCCTGCCAGAGCCAGCCGCGAAAATCGCGCACCGGCCGGCTGGCCGGCGTGAGGGGACCGTCGTCGGCAAAACCCACGAGCCGCCCCCGGGTGTTGGCAAAAGGCACGGCGTTGCGGCCTTCATCGGCGGCCTGCATGGCCTGGAAGGGAGCGATCCAGCGGTAGCGCTCCCCGCGCATGTCCACCGTGATGCGGGCGCGGTGCGCCAGGGTCACATCCAGCGTGCCCGAGGTGTGCGATACCAGCGGCCCGCTGTTGAAGCTGCCGACGGCATAGATAAAGCCGCCGGCAAAGGGGTTGTTGCCCACGGCCACGCACATCGAGGCCGCATCGCGGTATTGCACCAGGCAGCCGGCCATCTCCACCGCCTGCTGGGCCTTGTTGCGGTCGTCAAAATCCAGGGCCGAAAACGGCAGCACCAGCGGGCGCAGCGGCGTGACCTCATGCTCGTAGGCCGCGGGGTTGAGCAGCACCAGCTGGCCCGTGGGATGGCGCAGCTTGGCGGCGATCTGCGCCTGGTTTTTGCGAAAGCCGTCCTGGTAGTTGCGGTAGCTGCGCTCTTTTTCGTCCTGCAGCACGGCAACGGCCAGCGCGACGGTGGCCAGCCCCAGCAGCAAAAAAGCACCGCGAAAGAAAACCCGCAGGCCGAAGGGCACGCGCGCCGGCAGCAGGCGCTCGACGTCCAGCCCGGCCGGCAGCTTCACGCCTTGCCCTCGGCCGCCTCGGCCCAGCGAAAGCCGCGCATGGGCACGTTCTCAATGCCGTCGAAGGCCGCATCGATTTCCTTGAAGGCGTCGCGTATGGTGCTCACGTGCTTGCGGATGTTGTCGCGGTTGCGGCCGCTTTTGACGACCTTGTAAAGGTCCTCATAGCTGACCACCTCGCCGCGCCGCGCATGCAGCGCCGCCAGGATGCGCTGCGCCGTCAGCGGCAGGTTCACGCGCTGGCCGCGCCAGATGGCCGTGTTCTGGCGCAGCGGGTCCAGCTGCAGTTCCTGCCCATCCGCCGCCGGCGCCTTCCCCGCAGGCCTGGCCTTGGCGCTGCGCAGGATGTCCAGGAAGGTCTCGATGAAATCGGCTTCCTCAAACGTGGTTTTTTGCAGGTAGTCCCAGGCGTCCAGCGCTTTCATGATGCTGCGGTAGATGGCGGCCGGCATGGCCGACACCACCAGCACCGGCGTGCCCTGCCGCTGCTTGTTGATGGCGTTGATGATGGCCACGCCGGCATGGCGCTCGCGCCCCAGCTCGATGTCCAGCACCACGGCGTCGTAGCCCTCGCGGGCGATAGCGGCTTCGGCGTCGTCGCGGTTGAACCACTGGTCGACCTGTATGCCCGGCCGGGCCGATTCAATCCAGCCCTTGAGCTGATTGCTCATGGGCAAATCGTCTTCGATGACGGCAATTTTGGTCATGGGTCGTGCGAAGTAAAGGGGTGGCTTGATTATGGGTGCGGGCCGCACCCGGCCGTGTGAGTGTTTCTTCCGTTGGCGGATAAATGCCGCCGCCAAGCCGCGCAAAGACACCGCCCAGGCGCATTGAATGCTCCGGGCCCGCTTCGAACAATGGAGGCCAGAGAGAACACAAGCCTGTGCCTCTCGCCAAACCAACCGGAGGAGCCCCATCATGAACCCACGCCTTGCCCGCATCGCCTTGCGCATCCGCGCCATCTTTTCCAGGGGGGTGCACGGCACCCGCCGCATCGCCGCCGATGGCGTTCGCCGCACCGCCGGCGCCCGCGGCCTGATGATCGCCACCGCCGCCGCGGGTGCCGCCGGCTACCTGCTGTGGGTGCACCCGCCCATGGAGTCGGTGGCGCGCGGCGATGTGGCCATTCGCACCAACCAGCTGACGGGCGGCGTCGACGAGTTCCGCGAAGGCTCGTTGTTGCTGCTGCCCGGCCTGCATGAACTGCGTACCTTCTCGCTGCGCGACCAGGTCTATCGCCCCGAAGGCAGCAGCCGTGCCGACGGCCCCGCGCCTTTCCAGTCCATCGAGGGCATGTCGCTCGGCGTGGACCTCACGGTGCGCTACGCGCTGGACCCGGCCAAGGTCAACGCACTGTCAAAAAATCTGCCCGACGACATCGCCGGCCAGATCGTGCAGCCCGCCGTGCAAGGCGTGATCTACAAAATCTTCACGCGCTACACCGTGCGGGAAATCTTCTCGAGCAAGCGCGCCGAAATCCAGCAGCTCATCGAAGCTGAACTCAAACCCAAGCTGGCGGCCGACGGCATCCTGCTGCGCACGGTGCAGATGGGCAAGGTGGACCTGCCCGCGGACTACCGCCACGGGATGGACAATCTGCTGGCTGAAGAACTTGCCACGGAAAAGATGCGTTACACGCTGGCCCTGAAGGAAAAGCGCGTCAAGGAAACCGAGCTGGACGCGATGGCCGAAAAAGTGCGCCGCGAAACCAACGCGCAGGCCGCCGCCAACGAGCAGGTGATCGCGGCCCGGGCGCAGGAAGAAGCCATGAAGCATGTGCTGCCCTTCAAGCAAAAGCAGATTGAGCAGCGCCAGCTCGAAGCCGAGGCCGAGAAACAGTCGCGCATACGCACGGCCGAAGGCAGCGCCCAGGCACGGCGCATCGAGGCCGCGGGCGAGGCCGATTCGCGGCAGAAGCTGGCCGACGCCGAAGCCTACCGGCTGGACCGCGTGGGCAAGATCAACAGCGAGCAGATGGCGCGCGAAGGCGTGCTGGTCACACGCCACCCGCTGCTGATCCAGAAAACCATGGCCGACAAGCTCAGCGACAAGATCACCGTCATCATCGCCCCGCCCTCCACCAGCGGCGGTTTTGTGGGCGCGGGCCTGCTGGGCGGCGCGCCCAAAGCCGGTCGCGCCGCAGCACAGGCACCCCGCGACGCTGAAACGCAAGAAGACAAAGAGGCCGAATGATGATCACCACCGCACTCCTCACACTGGCCATCGTGACGCAGGACCAGGCCAGCCTGCGCGCAGCGCCCCGCGACTCGGCCGCGCAGCAGGCCGCGCTGTGGCAGGGCGACGCGCTCGAGATCCGCGGCCAGCGTATGGACTACCTGCAGGTCTACGACCACAGGCGCGAACGCGCGGGTTTTATCCATGTGAGCCAGGTGCGCACCGTCTCGCTGCAGCCCGAGGAAGCGCCGCAGCTGCTGTCGGTGGTGCGCTTCCTGCGCGAAAGCCCGGGCGCCGAGGCCCTGGGCATTGCCTACACCGCCGCCTACCTCAAGGCTGCGCCGGCCGAAGCCATAGGCGCGGAAGCCTTCGACGCGCTGGGTACCATGGCCGAGCGCCTGGCGCGCCGCGCCTCCCTGAAGCACGGCAAGGCGACCAGCGACGTGATCTCCGCGCACGTGGAAGTGGCCTCTTTTTACGGCGTGGGCTTCAAGGGCTATGAGCAGGGCGGCAGCATGCAGCTTTGCTACAACGGCGAGGCTTTTCGCCGTGTGCTGGCACTGCCTTCCGATGCTGAGCAGCGCGCCCGTGCCGCCCTGGCCCTGACCCGGCCCGACTGCATCAGCCCCGACCTGCACCCGCAGGAGCGCCTGGCGCTGGACCTGTGGCGCGCCGAGGTGCTGGACAAACTCAGCGCCGCGCAGTTCGCCGCACTGCCCGAAGTCAGTAAAAACCGCTTGCGCCTGCGCCGCGCCGGCGTGCATGCCAGCCTGGCTTTTGCGCAGGCACGCCGGGGCGACGCGCCCGCGGCAGCCGCCCAGCGCGCGCTGGCGGAACTCGCCGCAGTGAACAAGCTTGAATTGACTGACAACGACAAACAGGACTACAACGACGCGGCCATACGCGTGGGCGCCTCGCGCTGGGCCGCCGAAACCGCCCTGCCCCGTTTCGCCAAACTGACCCTGGCCACCGAAGCCGGACAGGCCGGCGAAACCTGCGTGGCGCTGTATGAAAACAAGGCCGACGGCAAACCCGGCAAGGACGCCGTGGCCAGGCGCTGCACTTTCGGCATCGTCTGGGCCGCCTCCGCCAGCGCCCATCCCGACGGCCAAGCCCTGGCGCTCGCAGTGCAGCCGCTGGACGCCTGGCGCGAACTATGGGTGTTTCGCAAAAGCGCAGGCCAGTGGACGATTGAAGTGCTGCCGCCCGCCAGCAACGGCCCCGAACTCGGTTATGTGGAATTCGCCGGCTGGGTGCGCGGCGCGCCGCAAATGCTGCTGGCCCGCGAGACTCGCATCGCCGGACGTCTGCGCCGCAGTTTTGAGGTGGCGCGCCTGGACACCCTGACGGCCGAGAAGCAGGCGGGCGATCCCGGCACGCTGGCCGCGTTCGGCCGCTCGCAGGACGCCGCGTGGAAGCGCCAGACGGTGATTCTGCGTTAGGCGCTAGGGGCTGCTCTTCTACTAATTAGAAAGCGGTTTTATCGCTCAGCGTGTCGGCGGGCAGCTTGTCGATCTCCACCAGCAGCCGGGCCAGGCTGCGGCCCGCCGCGCCCAGCAGGGCGCGGCCTTTTTCAGCGGTGGCGGCGGCCGCATTGCCGACCGCGCCGTTCGGGTTGTAGTCTTGCATCTGCCAGGCCAGCTTGGCGCTGCGGCCGTCGCCCAGGATGCTGAATTGTTCAGCGCGGTCTTGAGACGTGGAACGGAAGTTTTGTGCTTTCGCCATGTCGACCTGCTCGGGCTTGAGCGTCAGCATCATGGAAGTCTCGATCTCGCCGGCATGGATGCCGAAGCGGTGCTCCTCCGCGCTGAATAAGTCGTTCACCGATTTCCCGTCTTTACCCAGGAGCGGCAGGTTGTACCAGTTCACGCTGTAGACCAGCATGCCCAGCCGGGCCCGCAGGTCGCGCGCCACCACATCGAGCAACCCGACCTGGCCGCCGTGTGAATTGAGCAGCACCAGCTTTTTGACACCCGCCTGCGCGACCGATTCGGCCAGTTCGGTCCAGAGGCGTATCACCGTCTCGGCTTTCAACGTCAGCGTGCCGGCAAAGCGCGTGTGCTCGGGGCTGAATCCCACGGCCTGCGTGGGCAGGAACAAAACCGGCTGTGCGGCCGGCAGGTGCGGCAGGGCCGCATCCACCACGCCGTCTACCAGGGTTGCATCCACATTGAGCGGCAGGTGCGGGCCGTGCTGCTCCGTCGCCGCCACCGGCAGGACCGCGATGCAGCGGGCCAGGTCCAGTTTGGTGAAATCCGGGGTTTTGAGGCTGGACCAGTGGCGGGGAAGGGGTGGGGTGGGCATGGGGGTATTTTGAGCCATTTGCGCGAGGGCGGGCGCCCGGGTCTTGCGCCGGCCTTGCGCACTGTTTGCCCTCTACCTCTGTTCCTTCTCCGCCCTCTTCTTGTTTTCTTTTCTTCCTGGTTCTGCTGGCCGGGCCACCCCGGCCAGCAATTCTCAGCACAGGGAGCAGGCGCGCAAGCCGGTGCAAGACCTGACAGCTCCACGCCATTCGTAACACTCCCCGCCGCCCTCGTAGCACTTAACGCTCAAATTTTCCTGTGAACTTTCGTCTTATTGTCTGTTTTATGTGAATTTTTCACGGAAATGCCCCCGTGAACCTGTGACAACTGGTAAGTTTGCGAATTGAAAAATTACAATCAGTCACAGAAACAGCCCAAATTTGGCTTCGTTTTGCGCGGTTTCTCACGGAAACCTGTGTTTTGAATTTGTTTTTCGGCGAAGTGTGAAGTAGTCGAGCTCGAAAAAAGTGGTTGGTAACATAAAGTTACGCCCATGACCTGTAAGCGCATACAGGCAGCGCCCGTCGCGCACTCACGATCACTGGCGCTTTAGTCCGCCGATTTGTAACGAAAAGGATGTGAATCATGAAAGCAGTTCTGAAATTTTGTATCTTTGCCGCCAGCGTGGCCCTTGGCCAGGTGGTCATGGCGCAAGCCTCGCCGGTGACTTCCCAGCTGCTGGCGCAACGTGTCGAAATGGTGGCCGGCAAGCCGGTGCTCAAGCCTGCCGGTGACGGCAAGCCGGGCGACGTGCTGCAGTACAGCGCCACCTACCGCAACACCGGCACCGCCGCCGCAGGCAAGCTGCTGGCCACTGTGCCGGTCCCGCCCGGTACCACCTTTATCGCCGCCAGCGAACAGCCCGCCCCGGCCCAAGCCTCCACGGACGGCAGCACATTTGCCGCCATGCCGCTGACCCGCATGGTCAAGCAGGCCGACGGCAGCATGCGCAAGGAGCCTGTGCCCCTGGCCGACTATCGCGCCTTGCGCTGGGAAATCGGCAGCCTGGCCGCCGGCGCCACTTCGGTGGTCAGCCTGCGCGTGAGCATCGATTCCCCGACGGTCGCCTCGGCGGCCAAGCCCTGATGGCGGCCGGATTCATCCGCAGCGCCCCCAGTTTCTGTTGTTAGTTGTCTGTAGATCCACCGTTGTCTTGTAGTCAGGAGTAAAACGCCATGTATGCCAACCCCTCGAGTCCGCGGCCCTTAGGGCTGCCGCACTTCTTTACCCACTGGATTGTGGGTTTGTTCGTTGCCTTCGCGCTGGTGATGGCCGGCACGGCGGCGCACGCCGCGCCGCCGCCCGCCGGCACGTCGATCAGCAACCAGGCCTCGGCCACGTACTCGGACGCATCGGGCATCACCCGCACGGTGACCTCCAACGTGGTACAGACCACGGTGCAGCAGATCGCCAGCCTGACGCTGACCGCCAACGGTGCGCAGAACGCGACGCCGGGCAGCGTGGTGTACTACCCGCATACCCTGACCAACACGGGTAACGGCACGGACACCTTCAACCTGACCACCAGCAACTCTGGTCCTAGTTTCACGATGGCAAGCGTGCAGATCTTTGCCGACAACGGCAGCGGTTCGCCCACCGGCCCCGCCATCACCTCGACCGGCGCTCTGGCCGCGGGTGCCCAGTTCAAGTACATCGTGGTTGCCACCCTCCCGGGCACGGCCACGGCAGGGCAGACCAACGCCATCACGGTGACCGGCACCAGCGTGTTCGACAACACGAAGATCCAGTCCAACACCGACACGACGACGGCCACGACGAATGCAGTGGTGACGCTGACCAAGTCGGCCAGCGTGTCCAGCGGCGCGGCCGGCACGGCCATCACCTATACCCTGACCTATACGAACACCGGTAACAGCACGGCCACCGCTGTGGCGATCACCGACGTCCTGCCGGCAGGCCTGACCTACACGGCGGGTTCCGCACGCTGGAGCGTGACCGGCGCCACCGCCCTGAGCGACAGCGGCGGCACCAGCGGCTCCGCACCCAACACCCTGACTTCTGGCTACACCCTGGCCAGCAAGACCCTGCTGGTGACGCTGAACCAGGTGACGGCCGGCCAGTCGGGCACCATCAGCTTCGGCGTGACCGTGGCTGGCGGCACCGCTCCTGGCGTGCTGAACAACACCGCAACGACCTCCTACAACAACGGCGCCGCCACGGTGACCGGCAGCTCCAACACCGTGCCTTTCACGGTGCTGCAGACCGCCAGCGTGTCGCTGACCGGCGCCACGGTCGCCGGCCCGGCTGCCCCCGGCTCGACGGTGAGTTTCACCAACACGGTGACCAACACCGGCAATGGCTCCGACACGTTCAACATGACGCTGAGCGCCGGCAACTTCCCGGCCGGCACGACCTTCCAGCTGTTCAAGAGCGACGGCGTCACGCCGCTGGTCGACACCAACAGTGACGGCACGGTTGACACCGGTCCGCTGGCCGCAGGCGCCACGTACAACGTGATCCTCAAGGCCACCTTGCCGCCCAACGCGACGAATGTCGGCGCGCCGTTCATCATCGCCAAGACGGCCACTTCCGTGTTCGACCCGACCAAGACGGCCAGCGCGAACGACCAGCTGACCGCCGTGTCTCCCGCAGCGGTTGACGCCACCAACAACCTGCCGACCGCGGTAGGTGTCCCCGGTGTGGGCGTGTTCGCCAACGGCGAAGGCGCAGCACAGGTCACCAACTCGCTGAACCCCGGCGCTTCGACCACCTTCACCATCGTGGCCAACAACACCGGCACTTCGCCTGACAGCTACAACCTGGGCGCCAGCACGGTCAACACCTTCGCCAGCGTGACGCTGCCGGCCGGCTGGACTGTCAGCTTCCGTGCCGACGGCGGCGCGGGCAACTGCTCGACCACCGGCGCGACCATCACCAACACCGGCTCCGTGGCCGCCGGCGGCAACGTCGTCGTCTGCGCGGTGGTCGGTGTGCCGGCCGGTTTCGCGGCGGGCACCACACAGCTGTATTTCCGCACGCTGTCGCCTACGTCGAATGCATCGGATACCTTGCATGACGCAGTGATCGTGAACGCCGTGCGCTCCATCACCCTGACGCCCAACGGTGCCGGCCAGACCTACCCAGGCGGCTCCTACGTCTACAGCCACACCCTGACCAACACCGGCAACGTGCTGGAAGGCAACGGCACGGTCAGCACGGTAACCCTGGCCGGCAGCAACAACCAGGCCGGCTGGACTTCCGCTCTCTACTACGATGCCAACGCCAACGGCGTGCTCGACGCGACCGACCCGCAGATCAGCGGCGCGCTGAGTGCTGCCGGCGTCCTGCCTGCAGGCCTGGCTCCCGGCGCATCGATCACCGTGTTCAACAAGGTGATCGCACCGAGCGGTGCAACGCCCGGCGCTGTGGACGCCACGACCATCACGGTCACCACCAGCAATGGCAGCTATGTGACGACGGTTCCTGCCGTGGCCACCGCCGTTGACAGCACCACCGTCATCGCCGGAAACCTGACGCTGACCAAGGCGCAATCGCTGGACACCGCCTGCGCCGGCCCCAACGGCGGCACGGTCTACGCGGCAGCAACGCTGAGCGCACGTCCCAACCAGTGCGTGCTGTACCAGATCACGGTGACCAATGTGGGATCCGCGAACGCCACCTCCGTCGTCGTCTCTGACGCGACGCCGAGCTACACCACCCTGAGCAGCGCCGCTGCGACCACGGTGGGCACCGTCACCGGCCCCTCCGCGGGCGCCGCCGGCACCGTCACCGCAACGATCGGCACCCTGACCCCCAGTCAGTCGGCTGTCGTGACTTTCGGTGTGCGTATCAACCCCTGATCCGGGACTGACTCCAGCGCGGGAAGCGAAAGCTTCCCCGCTTTTCCAAGGGCACGGCAACGCCGCGCCCTTTGGAAAGCGACGCCCTGCCGAAACCCAACCATCCACCCAGGCCCCATGCTTTTTCGCCCGCTGCGCAAACTGCTGATCTCCTGCATGTTGCTGCTCTTCTGGGCAGCCGCACAGGCAGCGCCGACCCCTGCGGGGACGGTGATCAGCAACACGGCCAGCGCGACTTTTGTGGACACGGCGACGGGCTTGCCGGTGCGCATCAATTCCAACACCGTGAACACCACGGTGGCGGCGCTTGAGGCGCTGACGCTGAGCGCCAGCCAGAACCTCCTGATCGGCGTCGGTTCCTCCTTCACCATCAGCCACAACCTGGCCAACACCGGCAACGTCGCCACCAACTACCTGGTTACCGCCAGCGTGGCCGGCGGCAGCGCCTTCACGCCGCTGAACCTGCAGGTGGTGCTGGACGTCAACGGCAACGGCCTGGTTGATGCCGGCGAGCCCGTGGTTCCCGCCGGCGGCGTGGTGCCGGTGGCCGTGGGTGCCACCGCGGGCCTGCTGATCACCGGCCAGATTCCGCCCGGCGCGGTGCCCGGCCAGACCGCGCAGCTCAGCCTGCGCGCGGTCAGCCAGCTGCAAAACGCCACGGCCACCAATACGGACACCCTCAACCTGACCAACGGCGCGGCCGTGCAGGTCAGCTACGCCGCTTCGACGGCGACCGCGACCCAGAGCGTGGCGCTCACCTTCACGGCCAGAGCTATCAACAATGGCAACATGGCGGCCAGCCCCGCCAACGTGACGGTCAACGGCGCGCCCGCTGCCCTCTTCATCCTGCGCGCACCGGTGCCGGTGAACACGACTTTTACTTCGGCCCAGCCAGCCACCAATCCCGGAGCGCAGACGCTGTACCACTTGCAGGGCGCCGCTACCGGCAGCTATGTCACCGCTGTGCCTGGCGGCGCCGTGGTGGACGCGGTGGCCTGGGCCATCGCAACTTTGCCGCAGGGCGGTCTGTTCCTGGGGCAGTTCAGCGTGATGGTCAATTCGAATGCGGCCAATAACGTGACGGGCGCGGCCTACGCCGACTGGACCGATGCCGCCGCGCCGCTGACCACCGCCAGCAACACCGTGGTGCTACCACTGCCAGCGCACACGGCGAGCCTGCAGTTCTATACGACCAACAGCTATACCAACCGCGCCACCCAGAGCATTCCCGGAAACGCACTGTTTGTGCAGGCTGACGCGTCCATCTGCAATGCCGACCCAAGCACGATAGGCACAGTGCCTATCACCATCGTGAGCCAGCTCACCGGCGACTCGGAAACCTATACCGCCGTGGAAACCGGACCCAACACCGGCGTTTTCCGCATCCTGCCCAGCGTTCCCACCGCCAACGCGGCATCGCACATCGTGGCCTCCGGCGACGGCATCCTCGAGGTGCTGCGCAACGACACCGTGGTCGCCACCATCACGACTTGCGGCGGTATCTCGATCTCGGTCAGCACCACGCTGCTGGTCGACCCTTCGGGCACCATCTACAACTCGGCCACCAACCAGCCCGTCGCCGGCGCCACGGTGCAGCTGATTGACGTCCTCGGTGCGGGCAACGGCGGCAACCCCGGCGGCCCGGCCGTGGTGTTCCAGATGGACGGCGTCACGCCGGCCCCCAGCGTCGTGGTGACGGCGGCAGACGGTTTTTATGAATTCCCGCTGGTGCTCAACAGTCGCTATCGACTGGTGGTTACTCCGCCGGCTGGCTTTTCTTTTCCTTCGCAGGTGCCTGCGGCCTTGCAGCCGGCCGGCCGGGTGATCGACACGCCGGGTTCTTATGGCGGCAATTTCCTGGTGGCGCTGGCGCCGGTGCATTTCGACGTGCCCCTTGACCCCGGTGCCACCACAGGCGGCCTCTTCATCCAGAAAACCGCCAACAAAAAAACCGCCGAGGTCGGCGATTTTGTCGATTATTCGGTCAAGCTCAACAACGTTTCCACCGGAGCACTGCCCGCCACCGTGGTCAGTGACAGCCTTCCAGCCGGCTTTGCCTACGTGCGCGGCACCGCGCGGCTCGACGGGGTGGCGCTGGTTGACCCCGCAGGCGGCGCCGGCCCCAATTTGCAATTTGCGGTGGGAATGATCGCCGCCGGCGCGCAACCGGTGCTGAGCTATCGCGTGCGCGTGGGTGCCGGCAGCCAGAGCGGCAACGGCATCAACACGGCCCAGGCCGCCAGCGGCGCGGTACGCTCCAACAGCTCCAGCGTGCGCGTGCAGGTGGTGGGCGGCGTGTTTTCCAACAAGGCCTATGTCATCGGCAAGGTGTTTGCCGACTGCAATCGCGACGGGGTGCAGGACGCCGGCGAGCCGGGCGTTCCGGGCGTGCGCATCTACCTGGAAGACGGCACCTATGCCGTGACGGACGAAGAAGGCAAGTACAGCTTCTATGGCCTGGAGCCGCGCACCCACGTTGCCAAAGTCGACAACATCACTTTGCCTGCCGGCGCCACGCTGGCCGTGATGAACAACCGCAACGCCTTCGACGGCGGCAGCCGCTTCGTGGACCTGATCAACGGCGAACTGCATAAGGCCGATTTCGCCATCGCCGAATGCACGCCCGCCATTCGCGAACAGATCGCCGCCCGCCGCAAGGCGCTGGGCAACCCCTCGGAAATTACCCAGGCCGCCGGCACGTTGCTGCAAGCCAATCGCAGCGCCGCCGTGACGGACAGCCGCACGCTGCCGGCTGCAGGCGCCATGGGCTTGCCGGGTGCCCAGCAAAACAACAGCGCCGGCAATGCCGCCGCGCCTTTGCCCGGTACCACGGGCAACGTGGGCGCCGCCGGCGACACGGGCGGCCCCGCCGCACCCAATGCCCGCCTGCCCAAGCCCATCTTCACGCCGGCCGGCGTGGAGCCTGTGCTGCCTGCAGCGCCTGCCAGCGCCGAAACGGCTGCGGCCGAACAGGTGCTGCAGCCGCTGGAAGACCTGCTGCCCGAGCTGAACGCCGAGACCGGCTTTGTGGGACTGGTGGACGAGCAGCTGCTGCCAGTCGCCCAGACCCGGGTCCGCGTAAAAGGCCCGCTGGGCGCCCGTTTTGAACTCACGGTCAACGGCCAGTCCGTGCCCGCGACGCAGGTCGGCAAGAAGAGCAGCCTGGAGAAGAACAAGGTCCTGGCCTGGGAATACATCGGCGTGGACTTGAAGCCCGGCCGCAACACGCTGGTTGTGCGCGCCCTCGACGGCTTCGGCAACGCCCGTGGCACGTCACAGATCACGGTGCGTGTGCCCGGTGCGCTTGCCAAGATCGAGATCGCCGCGCCCGCGCAGCTGATTGCCGACGCCGCGACCGCCGTGCCCGTCACCATTTCGCTGCGCGACGCGCAAGGCCTGCCCGTCGCCGTGCGCACCCAGGTCAGCCTGCAGGCCAGCCAGGGCCTGTGGCAAACGCCCGACCTTGATGCGCGCCAGCCCGGCACCCAGGTGTTTATCGAAGGTGGCGAAGGCCGCTTCCTGCTGCTGCCGCCACCCCAGCCCGGCAAGGCCGAGCTCACCATCAGCAGCGGCACCGTCAAGGCTGTGTCGCCCATCGAGTTCATGCCTAACCTGCGGCCCATGATCGCCGCCGGCATCGTGGAAGGCACGATCAACCTGCGCAGCCTCAACCCGTCGGCGTTGCAGCCCGCGCAAAGCGGCGACGTGTTCGAACGCCAGATCCAGAACACTTCACGCAGCTTCTCCGGTGGCAAGGGCGAAGCGGCCGCGCGCACCGCGCTGTTCCTCAAGGGCAAGGTCCTCGGTTCCTCGCTGCTGACGCTGGCCTACGATTCCGACAAGCCTTCGGACACGGCACTGTTTCGCGACATCCAACCCAACCAGTTCTATCCGGTGTACGGCGACTCGTCGGCGCGCGGCTTTGACGCGCAGTCCACCGGCAAGCTTTACGTGATGCTGCAAAACGGCAGCAACTACGCGCTGCTGGGCGACTATTCGACCCAGACCGACAACGCGGCGCGCCAGCTCACGCAGTATTCGCGCGCCCTGAACGGTGTGAAGGGCCGCTACCAGGACGGCGCGGTCACCGTGGAAGGCTTTGCCAGCCGCACCGCGACCACGCAGCTGGTGCAGGAATTCCGCGCCAACGGCACTTCCGGCCCCTTTGTGCTGAACATCAACGGCGTGGTCAACAGCCAGCAAGTCAACATTCTCACGCGCAGCCGCAGCCAGGCCTCGGTCATCGTCAGCGACAAGCCCCTCACGCAGTTCACCGACTACGAAATCGAGCCCATGAGCGGCCGGTTGCTGCTCAAGGCACCGGTGCCCAGCGTGGACACCGAGCTCAATCCCATCTTTGTGCGCGTAAGCTACTCGGTCGATTCGGGCGGCGTGAAGCACACGGTGGCCGGCGCCGATGTGCGCCTGCAGGTGACGCCGGACGTGACGCTGGGCGCCTCGACGCTGCGCGATACCGACCCGGCCAACCGCCAGAACATGGACGGCCTCAATGTGACCGCCAAGCTCGGCGAGAAGACGGTGGCCACCGGCGAAATCGCGCGCAGCAGCACCGACCTGCAGGGCAGCGGTTCCGGCCAGCGCGTCGAGATCCGCCATGAAGACCAGGCGCTGCAGGCACGCGCCTGGGGCGCCAAGACCAGCGCCGGCTTTTACAACCCCAACAGCGCCCAGTCGGCCGGTCAGTCCGAATACGGCGCCAAGATCGGCTACGCGTTGGATGACAAGAACCGTGTGGTCGGCGAAGCGCTGCGCACCGCCAACAGCGTAACCGGCGCGTCGCAGACCGGCGCTGAACTCAAGCTGGAGCACAGCATGGGCGGCAACGTCAAAGTCGAAGTCGGTGTGCGTTACAGCGCCGCCAACACGGCCGCTGCGCTGTCCGGCCCGGCCGTGCCGGGTTCCACCGTGCCGATCGTTCCTGCGGCCACCGCAGTGGCGGCGGGCTCTGCCGAAGAGGTTGGCACCACCACCGCCCGCGTCAAGGTGACGGTGCCCGTACCCGACGTGCCGCAGGCCGACGTCTACGGCCTGGCAGAGTACGCCATCGACGGCAGCGGCGGCCGCGAAGTCGGCGTGGGCGGCAACTACGCCATCAACTCGACGACGCGCCTCTATGCGCGCCACGACTTCATCAACAGTCTCAAGAGCATTTACACGCTCAACACTTCGACCTCGCAGTACACCACCGTCGCCGGCATCAACACCGAACTGACCGACAGCACGCAGCTGTTCAACGAATACCGCATGGGCGACAGCGTCAACGGGCGCACCAGCGAAGCCGCCCTGGGCCTGCGCCGCCTCTGGCGCCTGGACAACGGCGTGGGCCTGACGGCCAGCGTGCAGCGCATCAAGCCGCTGTCCGGCGTGGTGGTCGACGACTCCAGCGCCCTCACACTGGGCGCAGACTACACGGCAGCCGCCACCTGGAAGGCCTCGGGCCAGCTGCAGTGGCAGACCTCGACCAACTCGAGCAGCTGGCTGCTTACCGGCGCACTGGCCAACAAGCTGGACGACAGCTGGACCTTGCTTAACCGCGGCCTTTACAGCGAACAGACCAACCTGGGCACCGGCGGCGGCAAGCGCGAGCTCATCACGGCGCAGTCCGGTGTGGCTTACCGCCCGGTGGAGACCGATGTGTGGAACGCCCTGGGCCGCATCGAATACAAAAAAGATTCGGACAGCACCCTTGGCCCGGGCTTGAGCCGTGATGAATCCGGCCTGATCCTCTCGACCCACCTCAATGTGCAGCCCAATCGCCACTGGACCATGAGCGGGCGCTACGCCGCCAAGTGGGGCAGCGACCGTTCCAGCGGCATCAGCAGCCGCTCCTTCACGCAGCTGATTGGCGGACGCTCCACCTGGGACCTGACCGAGCGCTGGGACTTCAGCCTGCAGGCCTACCGCATGTGGGGCAACGGCGCCGCCGAAACCGCCGTGGGTCTGGAAGTCGGCTACCTGGCCTGGAAAAACATGTGGGTGTCCGTGGGCTATAACGTCAAGGGTTTCAAGGCTGCGGACATGGTTGGTGAAGCCTATACCCAGCGCGGCCTTTACCTGCGTGTACGCTTCAAGTTTGACGAGAACGTATTCGGCGAGCCTTCCGGCGCGGCCGCGGCATCTCCCGCCCGTACGGCGGCTCTTCAACAATGACCTTGCCTCACCTCTTCGCCTCACGTCTTCTGCGCAGCCTGGCGCGCGCCGCATGGGCCGGCGCCTTGCTGCTGGCCGCGCCCTGGGCGATGGCGCAGACCACCTTCAATTACACCGGCGCCTTGCAGACCTACACCGTGCCGGCGGGCGCGGGCGGCGTGATCATCCAGGCCAACGGCGCGGGCGGCGGCAGCGGCGGCAATGACTTGAACGGCGACGGCGGGGCCGGCGGCGCGGGCGCGCGGGCCACCGGTACTTACTACATCGCCCCCGGCACTGTCCTCAACATCGCGGTCGGGCAGGGCGGGCGGCCCGGCAATACCTCGCAGGGTGCCTTCACCTGCACCAACGCGGCCGGCGCGGGCGGCCTGGCGGGCGGCGCGCCCGGCTGGGCCGGCGGCTCCGGCGGCAACCCGGGCTGCAGCGGCTGGTCCGGCGGCGGCGCCGGCGGCGGCGCTGCCAGCGTGGTGGCCACGGCCGCCAATGCCCGGCTGATCGTCGCCGGCGGCGGCGGTGGCGGCCAGGGTGGCGCGCTGCAGATAGCGGGCCGAGCCGGGCTCCCTGCGACCACGACGATCGGGACCTTGCCGGGCGCGGCGGGTGGCACCGGCGCGACACGCACCGGTGACGGTGCCGGCGGCGGCGGCGGCGGCGCAGGGTGCGCGGCGGGTGTGGGCGGCGCGGAACTGGTGGACAACGCCGCCACCAACACCACCGCCCAGGCCACGGGCGGCGGCTCCTGCCGTGACACGACGGTGATTTCGGCCTTCAGCGTGACCGCCTCGCTGGGCGGCGCGGGCGGCGCTACCGTCGCCGGCACGGCGCCGGCTAGCGGCAATCCCGGCGGCAATGGCTCCGTGACCATCACACCCATCTATCCCACGCTGACCGTCACCAAATCCCAGCCCAGCCCGGCGCTGCAGGTGGGCATCAACAGTGTCTACAGCCTCACGGTGGCGACCACCACCACCACGCCGGCCTTTGTGGCGCGCGTGGTGGACCAGCTGCCCGTCAACATGACTTACGTCAGCAGCAGCGGCACCGGCTGGACCTGCTCCACCGCGGCCAACGCCGGCGGCACACTGGTGACCTGTGATTTTGTCGGCACCATCGCCGCCAGCGGCGGCACCTCGGTGCTGCAGATCACGGCCAAGCCTACCAGCAATATCACGGTCACCAACTACACCGCCGTGGACCCGGCCGGCGGTACCAGCCCGCCGACCCCGACCACCTGCACGGCCGCCAACACGCCGAGCGCCGGCTGTGCCGCGCCCGTGGTCAGCACGGTGGCCCTGGGCTTCGGCGGCAACGTGTACAGCGATCCCAACCACAACGGCAACTTCGATGCGGGCGAGGCCGGCATAGGCGGGGCCACCGCCCTGTGGGTCAAGCTGGTGCCGCGCTCGGGCAGCACCTGCAACGGCCCAGCCACGGTGGCGGCCTCGGTCAATCTCAGCACCGGCGCCTACAGCTTTACCAACATACAGCAGGGCAACTATTGCCTGGTCGTGGACGGCAACTCCACCCTGAGCGACATCACGGCGGCCTACCCGGCCGGCTTTATCGGCACGCAAAACCCGACCGGCATCATCCAGTTCAGCATCGTGGGCGCGCCGCCCGTCCCGCAGAACTTCGGCCTGTACAGCGGCAGCACGCTGAGCGGCAATGTGTTCGCCGACAACGGCGCGGGCGCCACCACGGCCAACAACGGCGTGAAGGCCGGCAGCGAGCCGGGCCTGGCCGGCATCACCGTCAACGCCATGCAGGGCGCGACCACGCTGGACAGCGAGCCCACGGCCAGCGACGGCAGCTTCATCCTGTGGATCCCCGGGGCCACCAGCGGCACCGTGACCCTCACGCCCGTGCTGCCGGCCGGCTACACCGCCACCGGCGGCTCGGCCGGCACAACGGGCGGCACGTACACCCGCCCCAGCGTGAGCTACACCGCGGGCGCGGGCCTGGCGCGCACCGGCATCAGCTTCGGCATGGTGGGGCCCAACAGCCTGAGCCCCAACGGCGCGCAGACCGCCCAGCCCGGCACCGTGGTGTTCTACGCGCACACTTACAAAGCCGCCACCGGCGGGTCGGTCGCCTTCTCGATAGCGAACACTGCCACGCCGGCAAGCCCCGCCTGGAACCAGGTGCTCTACCAGGACAGCAATTGCAACGCGGCGGTGGAGGCCAGCGAGACGCAGCCTGCCGCCACCATCACCGTCACCGCCGGGCAGACCATCTGCCTGGTCGTCAAGCAGTTCGTTCCCGCGGGCGCCGGCCAGGGTGCGCAGAACAGCGTCACGCTGAGCGCGGCCTTCACGTACACCAACTCCGCGCCGGCCCTGGCCGTCACTACCTTGCTGGCCACCGACGTCACCACGGTGGGCCAGGCGGGCGACCTGTCGCTGTCCAAGCTGGTGAGCAACGTGACCCAGGCCATTGCCGCGGCCACCAGCGTGAACGCCAACCCAGGCGACACGCTGCAGTACACGCTGACGGCCACCAACAACGGCACGCAGCCGCTGTCTACGCTGTTCGTGAGCGACTCCACCGCGGCGTTTACCGGCTTTGTGTCGGCCACCTGCCCGGGCTCGCTGCCCACGGGCATCACCGGCTGCACGGTGACGACGCAGCCGGCGGTCAATGCGCAGGGGGCGCTGAAGTGGACCTTCACCGGCTCGCTGGCCTCCGGCGGCCAGCTGGTCGTGACTTACCGCGTCAAGGTCGACCAGTAGCGGGTCGCGCACAAGGGCCGCACCGATGACACGCAACCCGTCTTTTTTAAAGACCCCGGTGCGGCGCCATCGGCGTTACGGAAAAATCCTGCGTCCCCTGGCGGCCGCCTTGCTGGGCGGCTGGGCAGGGATTGCCACGGCCGCGGGCGGCTCCTACGCCACCAACGGTACGTTCGCGCAAAGCCTGTGGTGGCTTGACTTCACCGGCTATGACAACACGACTGCCGGTACGGCCGGCGGCCAGGCCTTTACCTTCACCCTGCCCAACGGCGCCGGCACGCTGACCACGGCGGTCAAGCGCACCGGGACCACCACCATGAGCGCTGTCGCCTCGCCTGCATGGACCGGTGGCGGCGCCTTCGGGCACGGTGCCTACAACGGCATTACCGGGGCGCCGTCGATGTACTGGCTCAGCCAGACGGGCGTGGGCACGGTCACGCTGTCATCGCTGGTGATGAAGGACGCGTCGGGCAACAACCGTACTTTCTCGATGTACGCAGCCGACGGCGAGAACACCGACCAGGCCGCCGAAAAAATTGTTTATACGAGCACGGCGAACTGGAGCCTGATCGAGAATGTGATCGGCTATACCGGCTACACCGGTGCACCCGTTGTGTTGTCCGGCGTCGGGTCGACCGTCGTCAACCTGACGGCGCCCACCGCGAACTCCACCAGCTTTAACGGCTCCGTGGTGCTGGGCACGCAAAACCCGACGCAGGTATCCGCCGCCTTGACAGGGTCGGAGGCCGCCCTGTTCGCCATCGCGCTGCCGCCGGTCACCTTCAACCTCAGCATCGCGGGGCGCCAGTACCCGGCCGACCAGTTCACCGCCGCGGTGGGCTACACCACACCCGCGGCCGCGGTGACCAGCGTCACCTCCACCGGCACCAACACCACCGCCACCACCGGCGCAGCTTCGGTCATAGGCACCAACAACATTACGCTGAACGCGGCCATGGCCGCAGGCAGCGCCTCGGTGCTGTCCGCTTACACCGGCAGCATGGCCTGCAGCAACAGCGGGCCCGGCGCCTCCGCTTTCGGCGGAACCAACACGGTATTGCCCAGCGGTGCGGGCACCAGCTTCACGCTGACGCCGCAGACGGGCGACCGGATCACCTGCACGCTGACTTTGACGCCCGTGCCCCAGACCGTGGCAGGCACGGTGTACGCAGACCCCAATCACAACAGCAGCCTGGATGCGGGCGAGGCTGGCATAGGCGGCGCCACCAACCTGTGGGTCAAGCTGGCGCCGGTCTCAGGCGGCGCGTGCACAGGCCCGGCTACAGCAGCTGCGTCGGTCAATCTCACGACCGGCGCCTACAGTCTGCCCAATGTGGTTCAAGGCAGCTATTGCCTGATACTGGACGGCAACGCAACGCTGAGCGACATCACCGCCAGCTACCCGGCCGGCTATGTGGGCTCGCAGAATCCCAGCGGCGTGATCCAGCTGGTGGTGGGCGGCGCACCGCCATCACCGCAGAACTTTGGGCTGTACAGCGGCAGCACGCTGAGCGGCAATGTGTTCGCCGACAACGGCGCGGGCGCCACCACGGCCAACAACGGCGTGAAGGCCGGCAGCGAGCCGGGCCTGGCCGGCATCACCGTCAACGCCATGCAGGGCGCGACCACGCTGGACAGCGAGCCCACGGCCAGCGACGGCAGCTTCATCCTGTGGATCCCCGGGGCCACCAGCGGCACCGTGACCCTCACGCCCGTGCTGCCGGCCGGCTACACCGCCACCGGCGGCTCGGCCGGCACAACGGGCGGCACGTACACCCGCCCCAGCGTGAGCTACACCGCGGGCGCGGGCCTGGCGCGCACCGGCATCAGCTTCGGCATGGTGGGGCCCAACAGCCTGAGCCCCAACGGCGCGCAGACCGCCCAGCCCGGCACCGTGGTGTTCTACGCGCACACTTACAAAGCCGCCACCGGCGGGTCGGTCGCCTTCTCGATAGCGAACACTGCCACGCCGGCAAGCCCCGCCTGGAACCAGGTGCTCTACCAGGACAGCAATTGCAACGCGGCGGTGGAGGCCAGCGAGACGCAGCCTGCCGCCACCATCACCGTCACCGCCGGGCAGACCATCTGCCTGGTCGTCAAGCAGTTCGTTCCCGCGGGCGCCGGCCAGGGTGCGCAGAACAGCGTCACGCTGAGCGCGGCCTTCACGTACACCAACTCCGCGCCGGCCCTGGCCGTCACTACCTTGCTGGCCACCGACGTCACCACGGTGGGCCAGGCGGGCGACCTGTCGCTGTCCAAGCTGGTGAGCAACGTGACCCAGGCCATTGCCGCGGCCACCAGCGTGAACGCCAACCCAGGCGACACGCTGCAGTACACGCTGACGGCCACCAACAACGGCACGCAGCCGCTGTCTACGCTGTTCGTGAGCGACTCCACCGCGGCGTTTACCGGCTTTGTGTCGGCCACCTGCCCGGGCTCGCTGCCCACGGGCATCACCGGCTGCACGGTGACGACGCAGCCGGCGGTCAATGCGCAGGGGGCGCTGAAGTGGACCTTCACCGGCTCGCTGGCCTCCGGCGGCCAGCTGGTCGTGACTTACCGCGTCAAGGTCGACCAGTAAATCTGGCGCGAGCCGGGCCTTCGCTCACAGCCCGCGCACCACGCCCGTTGCGCGCAGGGCCGTCACCCAGGTATCGGGCAGCTCGGCGGCTGAATGGCCTGGGGGAAAAGAAAAATAGCCGTCCGCGGCATTGTGGTCCAAGCTGAACCAGAAGGAGCGATGCCGTTTGAAGGATATGAAGCTGACGAAGACATTGCCGTCCTCGGCGAACTTCTGCTGGCCACCGCTCCCATAACCGGTGGGCACGCCGAGGTGGATATGGTCCGCCTGGTTGCTGCCCGGGAAGTAGCTGCTGGAGGTTCGCATCGGGTCGCTGTAGCCGGCGCTGTCCAGCGTTTGTTTGGAAACCTGTAAGTAGCGCATGGTGATCCCCTGCGGGTTGAAATGACGTGATCTGTGGCGGCTCAGGCCAGAACGGCTTCGGCCGCGCGCACGCCTTCGAAATAAGCCGCCTGCAAGGTGCCGTAACACTTCAGGTTGGTGGCCTCGCCCGCAAAATGAAGCCTGTCCAGCGGAACGCCGAGGTCGGTTCTGGCTTTGAGGGCATCGGGGTCATCCGGGCCGCCGCCGATGAACGCGGTATATGAATAGGCGCCGCCCGCGCTCGGGTCGTCGCTCCAGTTGGTGATGGCTTTGCCGTTGCTGAAATACACGCTGTTGTCGTAGGCCTCCTGGATGCTGGCCTTGAACAGCGCATACACATCACGGTCTTGCATGCGGTCCAGCGTGGCGGCGAAGTCGCCTGCGGCGTGGGCCACCAGAACCAGGGGGTTGTAGGGCAGCCGGTAGTACTGCCAGACGCCTTCGGGCTCCCCCTGGATCAGGTAGTAGTTGGTGCCGGGCACGATATCGGCGGGCGCCACTCGCAGCTGCATCGCAATTTTTTTGTACGAACCCAGGCGCAAGGCCTTCAGCGCGTTTTTGTAGGCAGCGGGCAGGGGCGGGTCAAAGGTGATGGCGCCGCTGGCCAGCACCGACACCGGCACGGTGACGATGCAGGCGTCGACCGACACACTGCCGTTGGCATAACTCACGGTGACGCCGCTGTCGCTGTGGGTGATCGAGGTCACGCGCGTGCCGAAGCGCGCCTTGTAGCGTTCCCTGTACAGGCCCGGCAAGAGCTGGCCGTAGGCCGACACCAGCGTGCCGATGCCGCGCTTGACGAACAGGTTCTCGGCACCGTCGCCTGCACCTTCACGCGCGCGGTCCGCCGCCAGGTACTGCCAGGTCTCAGCCGATTCCGTGAAAGGGCCGTAGGGGGAAGTGGCATGGCCGAACATTTCCACCTGGGTGTCGAAGCGGGGCTTGGCGGCCACGACGACATTGGGTTTGGTCTTGGCGAGGGTGTAGGAAGTCTGTATGCCTTGCACCACCGCCAGGACTTCAGGATCGGTCGTATCGACGTCTTCCCATGTGCCATCGTCGTCGACCCGCAGCTTGTAGTCCGCGTCTTCCTGGACGGTTTCAAAGCCAAGGTCTTTCGCAATCTGGGTCAGTGGGTTGAGGGTCGGGTCCTGGATGTACTGCGCACCCATGTCAAAGGCAAAGCCCGGAATCGACGTGGTGTCGGTTGAGGCCCGGCCGCCATAGCCGCCCTCGGCCTCCAGCAGGTGCACCTCGGTGACGCTGGGGTCGCCCAGCAAGGTGTAGGCGGCGGCAATGCCCGCCAGGCCGCCGCCGACGATGGCTACTTTCATGGCTTGTCCTTTGTGTGTTGCCAGGGCGCTGATGCGCTGCGTGGCTTGGACATGAATGTAGTGGGGTGGGGTGGGGGTGGCTATTACAGGGGATTACAGCCGGGTCTTGCTCCGGCTAAAGCATCTCGTCCGGCGCGAACGGCCCTATCAGCTTGAGCATCAGCTTCAGGCCCAGGCTGGCATCGGGCTCCACCCGGGAGTCCTTGAGCTGCGAGCCCTGGGGCGCGCGCCAGACCATCTGGCCCTGCTCGTCCAGCTCCACGTGGTAGGCGCCGGCGGCCAGCGTCGGTTCGATCAGTCGCGTAGCTTCGGCCGAGATGGCGCGGTTGCGGATGACGATGGCGACCTCGCTGTTCTGCAGCTGCGAGCGCAGGTCCAGGTTCATGGAGCCGACCACCAGCAACCGGTCGTCCATCACCACCACCTTGGAATGGAGGCTGGCGCGTGAGCCCATGGTGGAGCCGCCCGTGGAACCGCCGCTGAGGGCGGAGGAACCGAAGCTTGAGAAGGAGCCTTGCTGCTCGGCGCGCATTTCATACAGTTCTATGCCCATGTCCAGCAGTGCCTTGCGATAGCGCGCATAGCCGACGTGGGCGGCCGGCGCGTCGTTGGAGGCGAGCGAGTTGGTGAGCACACGCACACGCACGCCGCGCTGGCGCAGGTCGGCGAACTGCTTCATCATGCGTTCGCCGGGCACGAAGTAGGGCGAGACGATGAGCAGGTTGCCCTTGGCCTGCGACATCAGCTGTAGCAGGCCGTCGACCGTGGTGTCCTGGGATTCGCCGGTCGTGTCGGCATCTGCGGCGATCTTGGACGGCTTGTCGACCAGCAGGACGGACGGCGCCCAGGTCCAGGTCAGCAGGCGCAGGTCGGTGGAGTCGGGCAGCGCGGCGGCGGATGCGGCGGAAGCATTCGATTCAGCGATGGCGGCTTGCGTGGCGCTGGCCAGCGTCGCCGGATCTTCCCGGTTGAGATTGGCGGCCTGGGCGCCGGCGGGCGGCGGCTTGAGGGCCTCTATCTCCTTGGCTGTCATCAACGACTGCACCGGGTAGGCCAGCGGGTTGTTCCAGTACTGGTCGAAGCTGGCGGACAGGTCGCGCGCGATGCGGCCGGCCGCAATCACGTCGATGTCCACAAAATTCGTGCCCTTGCTCTGGCCGAAGTAGGTTTCGCCCAGGTTACGCCCGCCGGTGATGGCGACGGCGTTGTCAGCCACAAACATCTTGTTGTGCATGCGCCGCTGCATGCGCGCGGCGTCCTTGAGGTTGCTCAAAATGCGCATCACCATGGAGCCGCGCCCGCCGGGCAAGGGGTTGAACAACCGCAGCTCGAAATTTTTCTCGAAGGCGAGCTTGAGCACCTGGGCGTTCTTGCCCGAGGTGTTGAAGTCGTCCAGCAGGATGCGTATGCGCACGCCGCGGCCGGCGGCCTCGCGCAAGGCCTCGAACATGCGCTCGGTGGTGTCGTCGGCAAAGATGGCGTAGTACTGGATGTCCAGGGTTTTCTGCGCGGCCTTGATCAGGGTCATGCGGCTGCTGAAGGCCAGCTCGGCGTCGCCCACCAGTGCAAAGCCCGAATCGTTGCGGGTGCCGGCCTTGGCGGCGCGGGCCGCCACCAGTGCGCCCAGCCGGGTTTCAGCGGGGTTGGCGAGGGCGGTCGTCACCGGCCTGTCGACCTCGCTGGGCAAGGAAGCGCAGCCGGTCAGCCATGCAACCGTGAAAGCCAACCCAAGTGCGCAGAGCAAACGGCGCAAAGCCGAGGAGGAAAAGCGGACGTCGGGAAGGGTGGTGGAAGCGGTCGGCATGGTGCAGACCACTTTAGCGTAAGGGGATGTATTTGATGCCGGGGCCGCCTGCGCTGGCGCCGACTCTTTTTGTAGGAGCCCGGCTTGACTGCGCAAGCCGGGGATTTCCAAAGCGCAGAAGAAAGGAGTGGGCGCTTACGACGACAGCCTTACGACGACAAGGTTTCCCAGCGCTGCAGCGCGTCCATCAGCTCTTCTTCGATCTTGCTGTTGCGCGCGTTGAGTTCGGCCGCCCGCTTGGCGTTGGTGGTGTAGAGCGTGCCGTCATACAGCTCCTGCTCAATCGCTTTTTGCTGCGACTCTAGCTGCTGGATCAGCGCCGGCAGGCCGTCGAGCTCGCGCTGCTCTTTGTAGCTGAGCTTCTTTTTGGCGGAGGGCGCTTCGCCCGCATCTTTTTTGCGCTCGCTGCTGCTTTTTCCGGCGGGCTTGGGGCTGGAAGCGCCGGGGCCGGGCCTGGCGTTGCCGGTGATCTGCGCGGCGCGTTTGGACTGGGTGATCCAGTCGGTCACGCCGCCTTCGTATTCGCGCCAGAAACCGGGGTTCTCGGGCGTGCCTTCATAGGCGATGGTGCTGGTGACCACGTTGTCCAGGAAGCGTCTGTCATGGCTGACCAGGAAGACCGTGCCCTCGTAGTTTTGCAGCAGGTCTTCCAGCAGCTCCAGCGTGTCGATGTCCAGGTCGTTGGTCGGCTCGTCGAGCACCAGCACATTGGCCGGCCGGGCGAACAGGCGCGCCAGCAGCAGGCGGTTGCGTTCGCCGCCCGAGAGGGTGCGCACCGGCGAATTGGCGCGCGCGGGCGAGAACAAAAAGTCGGTCAGGTAGCTCTTGACGTGTTTTTTGGCGCCGTTGATCTCCACCCATTCGCTGCCGGGACTGATGAAGTCTTCCAGCGTGGCGTCCAGGTCCAGGCTGTCGCGCATCTGGTCGAAATAGGCCACCTGCAGGTTGGCGCCCTGGCGCACCTTGCCGGGTGGTGTGGTCGCGTCGGGCTGCAACTCGCCCAGGATGAGCTTGAGCAACGTGGTCTTGCCGGCGCCGTTGGGGCCCAGCAGGCCGATCTTGTCGCCGCGCAGCAGGGTGCCGGTGAATTTGTTGACGATGATTCTTTCACTGCCGGGGTGGCCGAAGCTTTTGCTCACGTTGGTGAGCTCGGCAACGATCTTGCCGCTTCGCTCGCCGCTGGAGACATCGAGGTTGACGCGGCCGACGGCGTCGCGCCGGGCCGCGCGGTTGGCGCGCAGGGCTTCGAGGCGGCCGATTCGGGCTACGCTGCGCGTGCGGCGCGCTTCCACGCCCTTGCGGATCCAGACTTCTTCCTGCGCCAGCAGCTTGTCGGCCTTGGCGTTGATGACGGCCTCTTGCGCCATCTGCTCTTCTTTTTGCACCAGGTACTGGGCGAAGTTGCCGGGGTAGCTGTTGAGCTTGCCGCGGTCCAGCTCGACGATGACGGTGGCGACCTGGTCCAGGAAGGCCCGGTCATGGGTGATGGTGATGATGCTGCCGTTGAAATTGACCAGCAGTTCCTCCAGCCAGGCGATGGAATCCAGGTCCAGGTGGTTGGTGGGCTCGTCGAGCAGCAGCACGTCGGGCTTGGCAACCAGCGCCTGGGCCAGCGCCACGCGTTTTTTGGTGCCGCCCGAAAGCGAGCCGACGATGGCATCCTTGTCCAGGTGCAGGCGGTGCAGGGTTTCCTCGACGCGCTGCTCCCAGGTCCAGCCGTCCAGCGCCTCGATTTCGGACTGCAGGGCGTCCAGGTCGGTGTTCTCGTCGGCCGCCAAGTATTGCTCCACCACATGGCGGGTGCGCGCCAGGCCCGCGCTGGCCGCGATGAACACGGTGGCGTGGGGGTCCAGGCTGGGCTCCTGCGGCACGTAGGCGATGCGAAGGTTGTTTTGCAGCTGCAGCGTGCCGTCATCGGGTTTTTCGAGGCCGGCGAGGATTTTGAGCAGGGACGACTTGCCGGTGCCGTTGCGGCCTATCAGGCCGATGCGCTGGTTGCTCTCAAGGGAAAAATCTGCGTGGTCCAGCAGTGCGACGTGCCCAAAAGCGAGTTGGGCGTCCAGGAGGGTAATAAGTGCCATATAAGAGACGGATTATCCGTCCCCACGCAAAGACAGGCCTCGCCGGGGCGGATTCGGCAGGTGAATACAAGTTCTTACGGCTGGCGCCCATGCCGGTGTGGCATTGCCGCCCTATCGCCTGCCCGGGCTCGCCGATATAGTCGTCGGAGTCGTCGGCTTGGACGACGGATCGCGGAGGGAGATTTCGTGGAACTGCAAATCAACGGCCGGCTCGTCCAGGCCGAGGCCGATCCCGGCATGCCCCTGTTGTGGCTGCTGCGCGACGTGCTGAACATGACCGGCACCAAGTTCGGCTGCGGCGTGGCGGCCTGCGGCGCCTGCACCGTGCGGGTCGATGGGCAGGCGGTGCGCTCCTGCGTGGTACCCGTGTCCGCGGTGGAGGGCAAGCGCATCCAGACCATCGAAGCGCTGGGCACGCCGGATAAACCTCACGCCCTGCAACTGGCCTGGATCGCAGAGCAGGTGCCCCAATGCGGCTACTGCCAGTCGGGCATGCTGATGGCCGCCGCCGCGCTGCTCGACAAAACGCCCAGACCGACGGACGCCGACATCGACGCGGCCATGACCAATATCTGCCGTTGCGGCACCTATCAACGAATCCGCGCGGCCATCAAGCGGGCGGCCGGAATGGCGCCTGCCGGCGTGGCCAAAAGGACGAAGGCATGAAGCGGCGGGCCTGGCTGTTTAGCGCCGCGGGCGCGGCCGGCGCGCTGCTGGTCGGTTGGGGCATGCTGCCGGCGCGCTCGCGCCTGGGTAGCGCGGCCCATCCCTGGCCCGCGGGCGCGGAACCTGACCTCACGGGCGTGGTCTTCAATGGCTGGATCAAGATACGGGCCGACGGCGGCGTGGTGCTGGCCATGCCGCGCAGCGAAATGGGGCAGGGCGTGCACACCGCGCTGGCCATGCTGGTGGCCGAGGAGCTGGATGTGCCGCTGGCGCGGGTCAGCCTGGAGCAGGCCGGCTCCGATGCGATTTACGGCAATGTCGCCATGCTGGTCGGCAGCCTGCCCTTCCATCCGCTGGAAGTGGACGACTATTCGGCCGAAGGCGCGCCGCGGGTGCGCCCCGCCAAAGTCCGCCTTGGCGAGTGGATGGTGGGCAAGCTGGCCCGCGAACTGGGGATTAACGCCACCGGCGCATCGTCCAGCGTGGCTGATGCCTGGGAAGTGCTGCGGGTGGCCGCGGCGACCGCCCGCGCCTCATTGCTCGGGGCTGCCTCGTTGGACTGGAAACTGCCGGTGGACGAACTCAGCGTCAGCAAGGGTGTGATTTCCCATCCTTCGGGGCCCTCGGCTCACTATGGGGAGTTGGCAAAGTACGCCGCGGCGACCCCACCGGGTGAAGTGAAACTTAAAAACCGCAAGGATTGGCGCCTGATAGGGCGTAATGCCCCGCGTTCAGACCTGCCTGCCAAGGTTGATGGCTCGGCCGTCTTCGGCCTGGATGTGCGCCTGCCGGGCATGCTGTATGCGGCGATCCGGCTTTGCCCGATGCTGGGCGGTTCGGCGGGCGCCATCCGTACCGATGTGGCGCTGGCCGCGCCTGGGGTGGAGCGGCTTGTTCGCCTGCCGGCATATGCGGGCTCCACCGCCGGCTTTGCCGTGGTGGGAAAAACCTGGTGGCAGTCGCAGCAGGCCGCCCTGGCCGTGCCGGTGGATTGGCAGCAGCGGCCGGCCGGCGGGCTGGACAGTGCCCAGATCGGCAAGGCGCTGGAAGCCGCGCTGGATCGCGAAGAAGGCCATACCTTTTATGAAAAGGGCGATGTTGCCAAGGCTGAAGCGCCTGCGAGCCGGAAAGTCGAGGCGCAGTACAGCGCGCCCTACCTGGCCCACGCCACGCTGGAGCCTATGAACTGCACTGCGCAGGTCAAGGACGGGAAGGTCCGGCTGTGGGCGCCTACCCAAGTGCCGCAAATGGCCGTGGCCGTGGCTGCCCGGGTGGCGCGCGTCGCGCCTGAAGACGTCCATATCACCGTGACCCTGCTCGGCGGCGGCTTTGGCCGGCGGCTGGAGGTGGACTGCGTGGCCCAGGCCGTGCGGGTGGCCATGGAGTGCGGAGGCCGGCCGGTCCAGCTGATCTGGTCGCGCGAGGAAGACACCATGCATGACTTCTACCGGCCCATGCAGCGGGCCAGGCTTAGCGCTTCGCTGGATGCTAAGGGCAAGGTTGGCGGCCTGCAAATTCGCTCGGCCGGGGATGCCATCACTCCGCGCTGGATGGAGCGCAACCTGCCGGCGTTGGCCGCGCCTGTGGAAACGCCAGATAAAAGCGCGGCCGAGGGCCTGTTCGACCTGCCTTACGGCTTTGCCAGCCAGAGGATGTCGCATGTGGCGACGCGCTCAGGCGTGCCGGTGGGTTACTGGCGTTCCGTGGGGCATTCGCACAATGCTTTCTTCTCTGAGAGCTTTGTCGACGAACTGGCCGTGGATGCGAAGCAGGATCCGCTGGCGTTCAGGCGCTCTCTACTAGAAGAAGCGCCCCGGCACCTGGCTGTGCTGGATCTGGCCGCCGCCAAAGCAGGCTGGAGCACGGGGCTGTCCCCAGGCAGGGCTCGTGGCCTGGCTTTGCACGAGTCGTTTGGCTCCATCGTGGCGCAGGTAGTGGAGGTGTCCTTGCAAAATGGCGTGCCCCGTGTTCACCGCGTGGTGTGTGCCATCGATTGCGGCACGGTTGTTCACCCCGGCATCGTCGCGCAGCAAATGGAAGGCTCGGTTGTGTTCGCCTTGAGCGCGGCGCTGTATGGACGCATAGATATAGAAGAAGGTGTGGTCCGGCAGAAGAACTTTCCCCAGTACCCCATGCTGGGCTTGGCCGAGACGCCTGTGGTGGAAACTTACCTTGTGCCCAGTGAGAGAGTGCCGAGTGGCGCGGGCGAGCCGGGTGTTCCGCCGTTGGCGCCGGCACTGGCAAATGCGCTGTTTTCATTGACGGGGAAGCGCTTGCGATCGTTGCCGTTGTCTCTGAGCGAAGGCTGATTTGAAAAGTTTTTTGGAAGTATTTGAAAACGTCAAAACAACCGTGCTATAGTCGATGGCTCTGCTGAACACAGCGAACAAATTCTCCGGAGTTTGCAGCTACCGCGAAAGCGATAAGTCAGCAGAAAAAAGATCTTGAAAAGTTGACCGAAGCTAAAAATTCGGTATAGAATTCAAGGCTCTGCTGAAAACGAAAGTGCTGATTGCAAAACGATCAGGCGGCAGAAAAAAGAGTCAAAAAAGTTTGACCGATGATCAAAAATCGGTGTAGAATCTAAGGCTCTGCTGATCGCAGCAAGGTAAGCGAAATTCTTCGGAATTAGCTGCCAAGCAAGAAAAGCAAATAACCTTCGGGTTGACTGGGAATTAAAAACCAGTATATAATTTGAGGCTCAGCTGATTGCAGCTGACGACGCAAACAAGGCAGCAAGCGCTGCCAAGTAAGCAGTCAGGATCATTAAAAATTTACAGCCGATAAGTATGGGCGTTTGAAGGCGATTGCCAGGTTATTCGTAACCAGGTCTTCTGACCTTAAACGCTCATAGAGATAGAAAATGTGGACTCATTTATTGAGTCCTCATCAATTCCGTTTTTATGAGTTTTCTTCTCGCAGTCAAATGCGGGGAGTTGAAAATATTGCAGTGATTAAACTATAGAGTTTGATCCTGGCTCAGATTGAACGCTGGCGGCATGCCTTACACATGCAAGTCGAACGGTAGAGTAGCAATACTCGAGAGTGGCGAACGGGTGAGTAATGTATCGGAACGTGCCCAATCGTGGGGGATAACGTAGAGAAATTTACGCTAATACCGCATACGATCTAAGGATGAAAGCGGGGGATCGCAAGACCTCGCGCGATTGGAGCGGCTGATATCAGATTAGGTTGTTGGTGAGGTAAAAGCTCACCAAGCCGACGATCTGTAGCTGGTTTGAGAGAACGACCAGCCACACTGGGACTGAGACACGGCCCAGACTCCTACGGGAGGCAGCAGTGGGGAATTTTGGACAATGGGCGCAAGCCTGATCCAGCAATGCCGCGTGCAGGAAGAAGGCCTTCGGGTTGTAAACTGCTTTTGTACGGAACGAAACGGTTCTTTCTAATAAAGAGAGCTAATGACGGTACCGTAAGAATAAGCACCGGCTAACTACGTGCCAGCAGCCGCGGTAATACGTAGGGTGCGAGCGTTAATCGGAATTACTGGGCGTAAAGCGTGCGCAGGCGGTTATGTAAGACAGTTGTGAAATCCCCGGGCTCAACCTGGGAATTGCATCTGTGACTGCATAGCTAGAGTACGGTAGAGGGGGATGGAATTCCGCGTGTAGCAGTGAAATGCGTAGATATGCGGAGGAACACCGATGGCGAAGGCAATCCCCTGGACCTGTACTGACGCTCATGCACGAAAGCGTGGGGAGCAAACAGGATTAGATACCCTGGTAGTCCACGCCCTAAACGATGTCAACTGGTTGTTGGGTGCATTAGTACTCAGTAACGAAGCTAACGCGTGAAGTTGACCGCCTGGGGAGTACGGCCGCAAGGTTGAA
>Ga0102589_1001499_pt1 | contig 31180 bp, 27 predicted proteins | sample AraplaMF_Col_mLB_FD_76858 | JGI IMG/M metagenome (GOLD analysis project Ga0102589, IMG submission 76858) | Arabidopsis root microbial communities from the University of North Carolina, USA - plate scrape MF_Col_mLB | ecosystem: Host-associated > Plants > Roots > Endosphere | place: USA...
TTCGTTTTGAAAACTTTCCGACATATACCTATTCCTTTTTATATCAGAATTAAACGCTGCTTGTATCGCGCCATCTTGTCTATGTGAAACAGACCGGCACGGAGACCAGCGCGATTTTTATCAGCGTGACAACGCTCCGTATATAGGATTTATCTTATTTCTAGCTTTGTTTAACTTCCGTTGTGAGTCCTGGCCATTGACCATTTTCAGTCGATTGAAAACGGCGTAAGGTGCGGCGCGCAGGCTGTGGGTTTCGCATCGGAAGCGATGACCTACTCGGCAACTTCGGTCACGCTGATAACGGAGCGAGGAACATGGCTGGTGCAGTGGCGGATCAACTGAAGGTCTTGGGGGGCGGGCTGCTCAAGGCGGTGACCGGGCGTCAGGCCTATCATCTGGATGTGCCAAGCGCGCGAAGCGCCGCAGGCCTGTCCGTGATGTCATTCGAAGCGGAGGAGCGCCTGGGGGAGCCCTACAGCGTCAAGGTACGCCTGACCCATCCGATGAACCTGGACCGGCTGGAGTACCTGCGCCGTGACGCTACGTTCTCGATCGATCCGGGTGATGGCTCGGAGCCGCGTCAATTTTCGGGCTGCATCTTTCGCTTTTCGAAGACCGGACAGAGCCGCGACTTCTGCGCCTACGAAATGGAGGTGCGGCCCAAAGTTGCATTGCTGACGTTGACCAAGGCGAGCCGCGTCTACCAGAAGAAGACGGCGCCGCAGATCATCGAAGCCATCCTGCGCCGCCACAACCTGGAAGGCCACCAGTTCTCCTTCAAGACCCGCCGCCAGTATCCCGAGCACCTGTTCCGACTTCAGTACCAGATGTCGGACTGGGACTATATCCGGCTGCTGATGGAGCAAGAAGGGCTGTACAGTTATTTTCTGCCTGGGCGATTTGGAACAACCTTTGGTGATGTTTTTCAGGTTTCCGACGATGTAGACCACTATATCTACCAGCCGGAATTGCGGGTGCCATATCGGGAAACGGCGGGCTTGGAGGTCGGTGTCGAGACGGTGTTCGACATCCAGACGCACGTGCATACGGTGCCCGAGTCGTATCTGACAGCAGACTACAATCCGGCGCAGTCCTATGAGCGCTTTAAAGCCGAGGCGAATGTCGCCCGCAAGGAAAAACCCAACTACGGACGGCCCTACATCTACGGCACGCACCACCTGGACATGGCGGGCGCCAGGTGGGAAGCACAACTGCGCCATGAGGCGGCACTGGCTGGGCAAATCGTCTACGAGGGTCAGAGCAATATTCTCGGCCTACGACCAGCACGCATCCTGCGCATGGATGTCGAACTGTCCGATGCGCCCAACGGTCAGGTGGTAACAGAAGTCGTTCACACGGGTGGGCGTGATCAATCCTACCGCAACACCTACAAGGCCATTCCGTCGGATCGACGCTTCCGTCTGCCAATTGACGAGGGCAAGTGGCCGCGCATCTCGGGCAACCTCAGTGGGCGCGTGACCTCGCCCGGCGATTACAAGTACGCCTACCTGACGCAGCAAGGTCACTATGTGGTGCGCCTTGACCTCGACTTCGAGGACTGGCCCGAAGGCGGCGAGAGTGTTCCGATGCGTCTGGCTAAACCATTCGCTGGGGCGAGGCAGACAGGCTTCCATTTTCCGCTCATCGATGGCACGGAGGTGGCCATTGCCTTCCGGGATGGTGATCCGAACAAGCCCTACATTGCGCACGCCCATCATCACAGTCAGCATGAGGACCTGATTACCAGTCAGGATCGCTGGCTTTCGCGGAATGTCATCCGTACGCAAGCGAACAACAAGCTGCGGTTTGAAGACTGGGAGGGCGAGGAAGGCATCAAGCTGTCCACCGACTACGGTGGCAAGACGCAGCTCAACATGGGCTATCTGGTCGATGGCAAGAAGAAAAAGCGTGGCGACGGTTTCGAGCTGCGCACGTCCGGGTGGGGTGCTCTGCGCAGCGGCAAGGGGATGCTCATCTCGGCGGACGACCAGCCGAACGCCAACGGCCAACAACTCGACATGGAGTCTGCCCAAGGTCTTCTCCAGCAAGCACTACAGCAGACTGAAGCTTTGGCCGCTGCGGCCAAGGCAGCCGAAGCAGTGACTGCTGACTACGACCGGCAGAAGGCTCTGCTGAACGAATCCCTCGCGCAACTAAAGAAGGCGGGCATTCTGATTAGTGCCCCGGCCGGCGTGGCGCTCGCTTCGGGAACGGACCTGCAGTGCACGGCCGCCCATAACCTCATTGCCACGGCGGGGGGCCACGCCGATCTCAGTATCGCGAAACGCTTTACGCTGGCTGCGGGCGAGTTGGTGTCCATCTTTTCCCAGAAGCTGGGCATCAAGTTGCTTGCCGCGCGCGGGAAGGTAGAACTTCAGGCCCAGAGCGATGAAATGCGTCTGCTTGCAGATAAACACATGACGATTTCCAGCGTAAATGGCCGAGTCGTCATCGAGGCAAGGGACGAGTTGCTGCTCAAGTGTGGAGGGTCGTATCTGCGAATGTCGTCAACCGGGATCGAGGACGGGACGCGGGGCGACCGGACGGTCAAGTCGGCGGCTTTCAGCCGCCAGGGCGCCAGTTCGCTCGCGCAAGAAATGAACACGTGGCAGCACGCGAAATTCGACGAGGCCTATGTCCTCCGGAATCCATCGACGGGGGAACCACTCTCCAACTCCGCCATTGAAATCGCCCGGGAGGACGGCACGCGGCTGAAGATGCAAACAAACGCGTCCGGCAAGACACCAGTCCAGAAGAGCATCTTCGTGGAACCCGTAAAAATTCGCCCGCTCGACTAATCCCCCAATCCGTTGCGAAGATCATGACCGAATCGAACATCGTCATCATTCCCAGTATCGTCGACAAGAACGGGGACCAGTACGGTAGCGCGACCCTGACCTCCGAGGAGGACCAGCGGGAGAAAATCGTATTGGTAAAGCCGTATGTGATTCCCATTCTTTTCATACCGGGCATCATGGGGACCAACCTGCGTAAGAAGGAAGGCAAGTCAAGCGCCTGGCGTCCTCCGAACGCCGATCTGAGAGGCGCGGCAGACCTGATCGTCCAACTGTTCGGCTACCTGCTCAAGAATACGAATGAGCGAGCCGGTGACCTGGCGACGGACACGGTGGAGATCGACCCCAGTGGACCGATCGACGCGGGCGACAGCGGCCTGCCGAAAAATGTGCTGGTAGCACGCGGTTGGGGTGCATTGATGCGCTCGTGCTACCACCCGTTCATGGGGCAGTTGCAAAAATTGCTCAATGACTTGGCCCGGTACGATTTTGAGCGTTGCGAAGCCGACTTCAAGGGTTGGGCGGAGGAATCCAGTCAGGATTCGCCAAGGGAATGGGGCGCCGAAGAAGGCGATGCGCTGACAAGGGAGGAGGTTCTGCACGCGGCCAACTATCAGTTCGATGTTTGGGCGGGTGGTTACAACTGGCTGCAGAGCAACAAGGATTCTGGCGCGGCCATCAAGGACCTGATCGAGAACACGATTCTTCCCTTCTACAACGAGGGCAAGCGCGTGACCGTCAAGGACACCCCAGATGGCGAGGGGAGCGACCAATGCAGTATCCAGCGCAAGAAGCCGAATCGGCCGATGGCGGAAAAGGTCATCGTTGTCACGCATTCGATGGGAGGACTGGTCAGTCGTGCACTGACCGAGATACATCAATGCGGCAAGGTCCTTGGTGTTTCGCACGGCGTTCAGCCCGCAACAGGCGCGCCGGCCACGTACAAGCGCATGCGCGCGGGCTTCGAAGGGGCGGAAAAGCTGTTCCTGGGGCGCAACGCCGCCGACGTGGTGGCCATACTTTCGCAAGCACCGGGTGGACTCGAGTTGTTGCCGACGGCTGATTACAACGACGGCAAGCCATGGTTGTTCGTGCGGGACAACAAAGGAAACGAGTTGATGCCGCCCTTGCCAGCGGGCGGAGACCCCTATGAGGAGATCTATCAATCGCGCGCGTGGTATGGACTCGTGCCGGATCACAATTTGGCGTTGATGAATCCCAATGGCAGGAAAATACAAGCGAAAAGGAAACAGTCAGACGGTTCTCCTCGCGAGGAATTGAAGGATGTCATCTTTCTCGTCAAAGAATTCCACGATGCTATCGAGAAGCGATACAAATCACCGACCTATGCCCACTATGGAGTACAGGGTGAGCGTGACTTAGGCAAAGACGCTGGCGGGCTATTCGGTTCCGGTTTGATGGCGGACAAGGATCGCATGACCTGGGGCGGGGTGTCATGGGAAAGCAAGGAGATGTTCGACGTCGATGCCGCGGCAATTACCGTGTCACGGGACGACGGTAAAGGAACTCTCAGAACGAACAAAGGTTCCGTCTTGAAGATTGCCGATCCTGACTGTCCTGGTGATGGAACAGTGCCGGTGTACTCGGGCGAGGCCCCGGGCAAAGCCGGTATCGCGATGAGCTTTGCGCATGGACAGGGTAATCCGGGGCAGAGTAACGAATACTTTTGCTATGACCATCAGGGAAGCTTCGGTGACGTGCATCGGCGCTCGCTCTTTGCCACCATGTACGCGGTAATCAAGATTGCTCAGCAGGCGAACTGGCACAAGAAGGAGAGCACATGAAACAAGGATGGAGGACGCGAGCGATTGGGCGGCACCTGGTGGACATCCCCGAGAACGCCAAGACGATCGAGACCTATTCGTTCAACAAGGTCAAGATCAAACCGTTGGCGGATATTCAGAGCGAGGAAGAGTACGAGAGACTTCTCTCTCAGAAGGAGCAGGCGTCGCGAGCGGCCAAGCATGAAAAGTTTGGCAGCATGTTCGTGGAGCGTGTAGAACATGCGAACGACGCCGTTACATTGATCTCATGGAATCGCCCCACTGGGGAAATTTTCTACGTTTTTGATACCTATTTTCGGGCGGGTACGAGATTTCTTAGTTACTCCGGCAATGTGTCAAAAAGTCGCAAATCGACCGCTTTGACCACGCGTGAAGAGCTGTCTCGCGAGTGGTACCAGGTTTCTAACGGGACAATTCCTGAAGGCGTCGGCTACGTAGTCGATGACGCAATTCTCGTGGACAACGATTTCAATAGGGAAAGTTGGCGCATGGTTATCCAATTGCCCAGCAAGCCTGACGTTTTTTTCGAGCTCACATCTTATGCACTGTATCGCGTAGAGCCAGGCTTGCGCGAGCGCGCCGGGGGCGTCGTCGCGGGCCTGCTCGGAACGATAGCGGGGTTCTCGCGTCTGCGTGATCGCGCAAGGCCGGTTGGCCCCATTCAAGCCGACGAGATCCTGCTTGCAAGCACGCAGGATGGAAAGCGCGGCTATGGTTTCAAATGGGAGGCCCCCGGCGAAGAGTATTCACTGGCGGAGCCCAATCTGAATGCCTCGCTCAGGGTAGGAGAGAGCGCCTACACCACGAACAAGGAATCCTTCGCCAGCGATGAGGAAGCACTGGAATTGTGGGATGCCGTGATCGATTCCATTCGTCTACGTCCGGGGGCCGTATGAAGTTTGTTTCTCGCCGCAATGTTCTTTTGGCGATGGGTGCAATGCCTGTCATCGCCATTTCCAATGGCGTGTGGAGTCTTCGCAAGCCCGCCATGACAGTTGGGCAAGTCATGGGCTATCTCTGTGAAGAGGTGTTTCCAACGAGCAATGAAAGAGACTATCGGACGAACCTGGACCCTGGGTCACGAGGGATGACTCGTGGCTTGCGGCAACTCCGAACTGCGTCACTGGGGAGGCGAAGCTTCGTTTGAGATGGCAGTCGATTTCTCGCTGTTGCCGACAGAAGATACCGAAGCTGTGGCACGTCCATCCAAAGTTCGTTGGGCCATCTTGTCCTTCACGATTGCGGCGGTGCTCGCCGTGGGAGTACTTCTTCTATGGCCGGCACACTTACCGACAAACACATTGAAATTCTGGCTGACCTTGACCATCTTCCCGATGGGCATCCCGCTTTTTGTCGTGATGAGGAGGTACAGCATCTTTGAAGGAAAAAGGCTGGACGCTGAGATGCAACGTGACTGTGCACATGAGTATAACGAGGTCGTCTTTGCGGCAGCGTCTCGTCCCTTCATCGTTATCGGATCGACCTTGCGCTTTACGGCGGAAAGGCAAGTGAATACCGGTTCGGCGGTGCAGTCTGGGTCCGTCAACCTGACGACGCGGGATGCCATTGCGTCCGACAGCGAGCCCGTCAAGGCGCGGTGGATCGATGTGCCGAAGGTAAAGCCGGACTTCGAAGGAGGCGACATCGTTCGCCAAGTCGCCGTGACGCGATGGCTGTACTCGGAAATACTTGCCGACGTGGCACAAGCCATTCGAACTCTCCCTTCGCGCGCGGAGGTCGAGGTGAATCTGTGGTTCGATGGAGAGTTGGCTCGCGACGCGTATATGGCGCTTTGGCAGGAGTGCTGGGCCGATCAGCGCCTACCATCCTTCATGCACATCGCTGATGAGAGATTGCCTTCCGGCATCGAAATCCTTGATGACTGGATGGATCGCATGATTGCTGGAGAGTCAACGCAAGTGGCACGACTCGTCGTCGCCATCCAATTGCATCCAGTGATCGCCAATTCGCCTCCGACGGGGACCAGTGAAGCCGGTACGGCCCTGCTGCTCGCGCCCGACGCAATGGCCGGCAAGCATGCTCTTGAAGCGTGCGCAAGCCTGCATCGGCCAATGCGCGGGGACACTGACGCGCCAAAAGCCATGTTAGCGAATGCCTTGAAGTGGGCCAATGTCAAGGCCGAGGAGATTTCTTCTGGCTGGATTACCGGATTGAGTGTGGAACAAAACGGGAAACTACGTGAAGCCGCGCGGCAGCTCGGGATAAAGGTTGCACCCACTGATGTTGATCAGACGGTCGGTTATGCGGGTGTGGCATCTCCCTGGCTGGCGTTGGCATGCGCTGTAGACGCGCTTTCAGGGCAGACCTCACGCCAACTCATCGTCACGGGGGAGCGAGAAACAATGTTTGCTGCTGTGGTTCGCCGTGACGCCAAGACAGATGTCACGCAGGATTTTGATCAAACACAAGCGGCTGCTTTAACGAGGACCTTGTGACAAGACGTTATGACATTCTGAGAGGCGACCCAACGACCGTTGGTGGCAGGGTCGAAGGTGGCAGGACCGATGACATGGTTGGGAGCCGCGAGCAAGCCTATGACGGCGATCCAGTTTGGTGCCCTGTCTGCAAAACCATGGGTGCCATTGTTTGCATTGGCCCAAGACTGCCAATGAAGGGCCCCGATGGCCGCGAAGCTGCCTTGAGCGATGACCTGTGTGTCTGCAAGTGTCAGCCGAGCCCACTCCTGATCCCCACGCAACACGCCTCGTATATGGACATTTAGTCGTCTTGGCATTGGTCGCTTCCGTCGCATGCGCACCCGGAACGCCGATTGCCAGGAAGAAGTTTGAAATCCATGAAGAAGCTACGGATAGATTTGCTTTCCCTCCTTGTGCTTGCGCTCCTGATCACTTGCGCCATCGTGATTTGGGGAGAAAGTCTCGGCATCAGGACGCCCGAAGCTCGGAGCCTTTGGCTTTCCTTTGTGACGATCGGAACGCTCATTCTCGCTCTGCTTGCATCATTTGATCGTTTTGCGCGCGCGTGGGATGCGATGCGTGCGCTGACCATGGCGCTTCGCCGCCGAGAACCTGAGTTGGCCGACACTACACAAGCGAGCCTGCTGAAGTCCCGCCTCATTCAACAAGCACCGAAGGATTTTGACGATTTACGTATTGAGTTGCGACAGCGGTATGGCCTACGTTGGCGCTATCGTCTACCGTGGCTGCTGGTCATGGGCGACGATGCTGCCATCGCGCGACGGCTTCCTGACCTGGATGAACAGGGCTGGCAGATTACTCCCCATGCTGTATTGGTTCGCAGCAAGTTGGAGACGGCTCAACTTAAACAACTTTCCAGATTGCGCCGCCGGCGCCCGATCGACATGGTTGTGCTGGTCTTGGACGGGGCGACAACCTCGCTAAAGGAGAGCTACGGCACGCATGCCTTTTCCATCGTCTTGGCTCGCGTTGCCGAGTGTTTGCGCTGGTCTGCTCCGATTCATGCGCTCGAAATTGTCCACACAAGTTCAATTTCGCCAGCCGATGTGCCAGTCATCGCCTGTGAGGTGTCCCGGCAATCGAACTCCAGTGGAGTCGAGGCCGCGCTGCAGGCGCTACGCGATCGGCTATCGGAACAGAGTTTGGAACGACTGCCTCAGAGTGGCAGGGAGATTTATCTGGGACAGCTTTCCCAATGGCTGGATGGCCGCGCCGAGGCACTGGCCAATTGGCTTGGCGGATTGGAGGGCGGTACCCGCAGGAAGTTGCCGATTCGCGGTGTCGCCTTTGCGCCGGCGTTTGATGATGGGGAATGCCTCGACGCCATCGCGGAATTGCCGCTGTGGGAACATTTGGGTGATGCGGCGCGGCGTCAACCGGGCCGTCGTACGGGCTTCCATCCCGTGACGGTGCTTACAGTACTGGTTCTGTCCGTCATCAGCTTGTGGATTGGGGGCATGCTTCTGTCCGGCATCCAGAATGCGCGAGACCTCCAGGCCGCGCAGCAGGCGGCGCACGACATCCAGGCGGCGCCCGACGCCGCAGCACGCCTGGAGGCGCTCGATACCCTGCAGCAGCAGATCCAGCGCTACGAATACCGCGTCGAGCATCGCGCGCCGCTGTTCACGCGCTTTGGGCTAAACCGTGACGCCGAAGTGCTTGCGGCACTGTGGAGGCCTTACGCCAAGGCCAGCCACGACATTCTGGTCACGCCCGTGGTACGAGGCCTCGAATCCACGTTGGTCGACTTGTCGCAGTTGCGGACAGATGGATTGAGCGAGGAAACTGCCAAGTGGGCGCTGGAGGGCCGCAACACGCTCAAAGCCTATCTGATGCTGGCTCACCCGGAGCGGGTAGATGCAGCGTTCCTCGCCCAGCAACTGGCACAGCACTGGTCCACCGATGCGAGGATTCTTCCAGGCCAAAAGCAAGACCTGGGTGAGCGATTTGCCAAATTCTATGCCGAGCACCTGATGGCCAATCCGATCTGGCGAATCGGTGCCCGTCCCGAGCTAGTGGGTGGCGTCCGCCAGACGCTGCTGGCAGTAATCGGCGAGCGCAATGCCGCCGATACGGTCTACCGGAATATCCTGGATGGGGTTGGCACAAAGTATCCCGAACAGACACTGGCGTCCCTCACTGCAGGTACAGACCCGCGCGGGCTGATGCGCGCCAACGCTGTTGTCCCCGGCGTCTTTACCCGGCAGGCCTACGAGGGCTATGTGGAGGACGTCATCGAGAAGGTCGCACAACGCCAGGACGTGGCAAATGACTGGGTGATTACCGATGGCAATCCGCAACAGGCTCAGCAGGCGTCAAGCGAATCCTCAGCGGATTTCCGCAGGGCGCTGACAGAGCGGTACTTTGCCGACTATGCCGAGCACTGGCAGCAGTTCATGAACGGGATGCAGTGGGAGTCGGCGGCAACGCTGCCTGGCGTTGTCGATCAGCTCAAGCTGATGGCCGACGCGCGCCAGTCACCGGTTATCGCGCTCATGAAGTCGCTCGAGTACCAGGGCGGCGCTGGCGCGCGCAAGGACTCCTTGTCGGATACCCTGAAGGCCAAGGCACAGGGGATCCTGGGTAAGAAGGACGAGACTCCGGAAGCCATCAAGCCCGATCCCGCCGGCCCGCTCGCGGCAGCCTTTGGTCCCGTGCTGCGCTTGGTGGGGCAGTACAACAGCCAGGGTGGCGGCAATAGTGACGGTAATAACGGCGAACTGAGCCTGCGACGCTACCTGGACCGGATCACTGCGGTGCGATTACGCCTGCAGCAGATGACCAATAGCGCAGACGCCGACATGATGGCGCGGCAGATTGCCCGGTCGCTGTTCCAGGGCAAAGGCTCGGATCTGGCCGACACGCAAGTCTATGGCCAGCTCATTGCGGCAAGCCTCGGTGTCGAATGGGCCGGCATGGGCGACGCGCTCTTCGTTCGCCCGATTGCCCAGGCTTCGCAATCTGTCTTGCATCCTGCGCAGGCCAGCCTTAACGAGGCGTGGCGGCAGTCCATCGCGCTTCCGTGGAACCACGCATTCGCCAGCCGCTATCCCTTCGCCAACACCGCCAACGATACATCGCTGCCGGAACTGGCACGCTATGTCCGCCCGCAAAGCGGTCTGATCAATGCCTTCCTTACGGCAGAGCTAGCCGGCGTGCTGGTGCTGCAAGGCGACCAATGGGTGCCTGTTGGCAGCGGCGCGCAGGGACTGTCCTTCGACCCTGCCTTCGTCAAGTTCATCAACGCATTGCAGCGCGTGGGCGCCAATATGCTGATGCAAGGCGATCCGCAGTACCGGTTCGAACTCAAGCCGATTCCAACGCCAGGGCTGACTGACACCGTGCTGACGATCGACAACCAGAAGCTGCACTATTACAACCAGCGTGAGACCTGGCAAGCCATGACCTGGCCCGCAAACAACCTGCAGGGGCCTCGCACGATGCTGCAGTGGCAAACGGAGACCGCAGGTACGAACAAGAACTACGAGGCAGAAGGTGTCTGGGCCTGGATACGAATGCTGGAGCACGCGGAGGTGATGTCCATTGACAGCGCAACCGTTCAATTGACGTTTCAGGCCGTCGTCGATTCGACTGGCAACAGTCGGGATATGGCCGCCAGCGCATCGGCAGACGAAGCCGATGGCGCAGAGAGCCAACTGCCACGAGTGGCGCGCCGCTGCGCCCCCGTTCATAGGGTATATCCGATCCGCTATCAGATGCGCGCGGCCGTTGGCCGCGGTCCGCTGGAGGCATTGGAGCTACGCAACCTGCGGATGCCGGAGCGCATATTCATGGCCAAGGAGCCACCGGCCCTAACCCAAGCCACGCCAACACGGCGCAAGTAATCACCATGTTCAACAATCTTTTGAACGCGCTGTTCGGCACGCGCACCCCGTCCGACATGGCCCGTTCCACGCAGGCCCGCTGGGAATCCTGGCTGCAGCCCATCCGGGCGGACGCGCCGGCCGGCGACGACCCGGGTTACGACGACGATTTCATCGCCATCAAGGAAGAGGTAGCGAAGCTCTCGGATATTAACGACACGTTGATTGTCGAGTCGGCCGAGCGCCTGCTCAAGGCCAGTGCCAAGGATGTCCGCGTCGCGGTCTACTATGCCTATGGCCGCATGCGGAGGGACGGCGCGGAAGGCGTGGCCTCCGCCTTTGAACTGCTGTCGGCGCTGATCGACCGGTTTGGCGACCAGTTGCTGCCCATCCGGGTCGAGAGCCGCAAGGCAGCATTGGAATGGCTGGCCGGCTCGACTTTCACGGATCGCCTTGACCGCGTGCCGGGTCTGAACGGTGCGCACCTTGAACGCACCCTATCAGCACTGGCTCTGATCCAGGAGCGGACGGCGCAATGGCCGGAAGTCTGGCGTCCAGCGCTGGATGCGTTGTTTCGACGGTTCGAGGGGCGGGTCGAATATCCGTCGGCTGAAGATGGCGGTGGTCAGGTAGCGCCAGCGAAGCCCTTCGGAGTGGCGACCCCCCTTGCTGCTGGCGAGGTGACATCCACGCGGGATCTGCTGGATCGAGCGCGCCAGATGGCGCAGTTCCTGCGCGAGCAGCCTGAAGGCTATCTCGCCGCCTATCGCCTGATGCGCTGCGTACGTTGGGATACGTTGACCGAGATCCCGCCGCACGAGGCAAGTGGCAAGACACGGCTGGTCGCACCGCGCGCCGAACTGCGCGCCCACATGAAGCGGCTGGTCCTGCAAAAGCAGTGGCCCGAACTACTCGACAAGGTGGAGCAGGCTTTCGCGGAGGGCGCCAATCACTTCTGGCTGGACCTGCAGTACTACGCTTTCACCGCGCAGGAGCAGGCTGGCGGCCAGTACACCCGCGTGCGCGATCTGTTGGCCACCGATTGCGCGCTGATGCTCGAGCGTCTATCGAGCCTGGACCAGCTCGCTTTTGCCGACGGCACCCCGTTTGCCGATGACACGACGCTGGAATGGATCGCCCGCCATGCCACCGTTCGTGATATCGAGCGTGGCGAGGCCATGGCACCGGTGGCCGTGGATTCGGCCAGTACCGACTGGGCGGAGACCGAGGCGCAGGCTGTCGACCTCGCCGCACATCAAAGCCTCGACGCCGCCCTGGCCTGGCTGCAGGGCTTGCCTGCCCGGGAGGGCGAGCGGGACCGATTCGTACGGCAACTGGTGATGGCTCGGGTGGCCGAGGGCGCTGACCGCATCGATACGGCGCTGCATCTGCTGACGGCGCTCGACCAACGCACCCAGCAATTCCGGCTGGCTGCCTGGGAGCCGTCCCTGGCCTTCGAGGTCAAGCAGCAGTTGCTGCGTCTGCTCAAGGTCCGCATGACGCGCAAGGACGCGGACAAGGCAACGCTCGCCCAGCGCATCGACGCCCTGGTCGGGGAACTGACCGCCATCGACCCGGCACGGGCCGTGGCCATCGCTTGACGGCAGCACCAACCCTAAACGCCCATGAATCACCCCACTCAAGACAACGAAATCCTGCGCTACTACGAGGCGGAGATGCGCTACCTGCGCGAGGCCGGCAAGGAGTTCGCCCAAGCCTTCCCGGACCGCGCGCGCATGCTCAACATCGACCGGATCGGTGAGCGCGATCCTCACGTCGAGCGACTCTTCGAGGGCTTCGCCTTCCTGATGGGGCGTCTCCGCCATAAGCTCGACGACGAGTTGCCAGAACTGACCGAGGGGCTGGTCAGCATGCTGTGGCCGCATTATCTGCGTATGATTCCGTCGCTGTCGATCCTGGAGCTGATCCCGGCAGCCGGCGCACTGCAGCGCCACGAGACACTGCAGGCAGGCCTCGAAGTCGTCTCCGATCCCGTGCCGCTCGATGCGCAGGCTGGACCCGGGGACACCGTGGAGTGTCCATACCGGACCACCCAGGCGGTCGACCTGTACCCGCTGCGAATGGCCGAAGCCGCCACCTATGCGAGGGATGACGGCCGCTCGGTGATTCGCCTGCGGCTGACCATACAGGCGCAGTCCCGCAGCGAGAAGTTGGAAATCCCCCGTCTGCGAATGTACCTGCATGCCGACCGGCCGCTGGCGCTCGCGCTCTACGCAGCACTGACCGCCCAGCCGCTGGCGATCCAGGTACGCATCCCCGGCTATCCGGCCGATCGCCCTGGTGCACCCCAGCCCATGCCCGGCCTGCGTCTGGAGCCCGTCGGATTCCGGGTCGACGAGCGGCTCTGGCCCAAGCCCGACAACGCATTCGGCGGCTATCAACTCATGTTGGAGTATTTCACCTTCCCCGAGAAGTTCATGTTCGTGGATCTGGTGGGCCTGGACATGGCGGCGATTCCCGCAGGTGCCGAGGATTTCGATGTGGAGGTCGTGCTGGCAAAGCCGTTTCCGGACGACATGCGCTTCTCGGCCGAGAACATCCGGCTCTACTGCACACCCATTATCAATTTGTTTGAACTGGAGGCCGATCCGATCACGGTCACGCATTTCGAGACCGAGTACCGGGTACGCGCAATGGAACACCACGGGCAGCACGTGGAAGCCTACTCGGTGGATACCGTGAGGGGTTTCGAGGCAGGCACCGGCGCGCGCTTCGAGTACGCGCCATTCGCAGCCTTCCGCCACCGTGGCGGCATGTTGCGTCAGGAGATGCCGGAACGCTATTTCCATACCCGCGTGCGACGTGGTCCGTCAGGCCGCTTCGATACGTGGGTGGTATTGGGCGGGCATGCGTGGGAGCACCAGGATACGCTGCTGAAGGAAACCCTGTCGCTTTCCGTGACTGGTACCAACGGCATGCTGCCGCGCAAAGGACTGCGTGAGGCAGGCATTACGCGCATGCGCGGCGGATTCACCAATATCGCGGAAGTGCGCAACCTGACGGCGCCGACGTTGCCGGTCTACCCACCGACGGGTGACCGTTTCCACTGGCGTGTGCTGTCCCATCTGGCGCCGAATTACCTGTCGCTTCTCGATGCCGAGGTGTTGCGCGGCAGCCTGGCGCTCTATGACTGGACAGACGGCGAATTGAATCGGCGCCGGATTGCAGGGATTACTGAAGTACGCCACTGCCCTTTGCAAAAGCTCGTCAAGGGCGGTCTGCTGCGCGGGGTGGAAATTGAGGTGACGTTGGACAGCACGCGTTTTGCGGGGGAAGGGGACATCGAGTTCTTTGGCGAGATGCTCAATCGCTTCCTTTCACTGTACGCTACGCTCAATCTGTACACCCGGCTTGTCATCGTCTCGCAGCCAACCGGGAAGCGGCTGGAGTGGACCGACAGCAAAGGCGAAGGGGCTCCGTTTTGAGCGAGGCCGATCCGCGCCAGAAGCGCGCTGCTCCCTGCAGCCCATTGACCCCATTGTTGCCGGCACTGCTCGCCAATGCGCCTCGGATGAATGTCTTCCGGTTGTGCGAACTGATGGAACTGGCGGCTCCTGAGCGCCCACCGCTGGGCACGACCGACTCCCCGACCGATGAACCGATCCGGTTCCGTTCGAGTGGGCGGCTCGGGTTTCCGGGGCGCGAGATCGATACGGTCGAGATCGACGAGGACTACCCCGAACTTCCGCCTGCCATCCGGACCACGTTCCTGGGCCTTTACGGGGTCGACGCGCGCATGCCCTCCTACTTCGTGGACGAGATCGCGCAGCGCCGGGATGGCGCCGAGCCGCTGGCGGCCTTCCTGGACCTGTTCCACCATCGGATGGTCACGCAGTTCTATCGCGTAGCGCGCAAGTACCGGTATCCGGTGGGCTTCCGCAAGGGCGGCGAGGATGAAGTGTCGCGCTATCTGCTGAGCCTGTTGGGGTTCGGCTTCGGGCAGCCGGCAACCAAGCAGCCGGCGCCGACACAGAAGCTGCTCTCAATGCTTGGGCTGGCCAGCCAGCGCACGCGCACGGCGGAAGGTCTGACAGGCGTACTGCAGCACGCTGTCCCGGATGCGACGATCAGGGTGGAGGAATTTTACCCAGCGTGGGTACCCATCGAATCCAATCAGCGGATGCCACTCGGGGAGAACTGCGTGCTGGGACGCGGCTTCTATGATCGGACGAACACGGTGCGGGTGTTGATCACCCCGTCTTTGCGCGAATCGGTCCTCGGACTGATGCCGGGGCGGCAGACGTACCAGGAGGTCATGGCGCTGCTGCGCTTCTACCTCGGCTATGAGGCGCACGCACATCTGGAAATGCACGTGCGGCGCTCACTGATGCCGCCACCGGCATTGAATTCGCAGGAGTTCAGCCTTGGGTTCACCACCCAGCTTCGCCCACATGCGACGCAAGTGGCTGCAGAGCCTGATGAGGGATTCACCCGCGTTCAACTCGGAACCTGGCGCGGTTACGCGCCGCAGGCGTGGGAACAACATTGAGGCAACCAAGCCATGGCAGGACAGCAACACGAATGACAGAAAGGACCAACAATATGAACCGGCAGCTTCAAGGCGTTCTCGCAGTGCTTTGCTCCACCCTTATAGTCGCCGGCTGCGGTGTGGGCCAGGCTGTGACGGACAACACGATGGCGGCAGCGAAATGGGCGTTCACGACGCAGGTGAAGACCATGAACATCGACCTTACGAGCCGGACGTCGTTGAATACGAACGGCCTCGGACAATCGTTGTCGACGGTGGTGAGAATCTATCAGTTGAAAACGCCGCAGACGTTTGAACAGTTGAGCTACGCACAATTCCAGAACGAGGATCTGGACGGGTTGAAGGCCGACCTGCTGGCCATGAAGGACGTCGTGCTCAGGCCCGATGCCACGGCGAGCATCAGCGAACCCATGAATGAGGAGGCGCAGTACGTGGGTCTCGTTGCACTCTTCCGGGACAGTGGCAAGAGCGCGGTGTGGAAGCTGATTGTCCCAAAGAAGCAGTGGAAATCGACGGACCCAGTGAAAATCGTCGCGCATGACAATGTGCTGGAGTTGGCGGGCGAGAAACCGGAACCGATCAGGATGCGAGCACCACAACACAGCATGCCAAAGCTGCACCAATAGGCGTCCAATGCTGACGCACAAGCCTACTGATCGCGCGTGGCTGGCAGTGTCTTCAAACCAATCTGAGCTGTGTACCCTATACTTCGGTCCTTTCGCACGCGTTGCGCGATGGTTCCCATGGCTCGGGGCTCCAACAGTCAACGAAGTGCTGCAGCGTGGCATTCGGGTCCAAAAATGAGCCGGATCGAGATCAAACAGTAGGTAATGGAACAGACCCGCAGTACCCCGCAAACCGAGGCCCCAGGCGGCATCCAAGGAAACGTAAGGCCTCGCCGGATATCCGTGGCACCCATGATGGATTGGACGGATCGCCGCTGTCGCACATTTCACCGTTCGCTGAGCCGCCACACGTGGCTCTATACCGAGATGGTGACGACAGGTGCGTTGCTGCATGGAGACGTGCCGCGCCACCTCGATTTCGATGAGATCGAGCATCCCGTGGCGCTCCAGCTGGGCGGTAGCGAGCCGGACGATCTGGCAAAGGCCGCGAAGCTGGGCGAACAGTGGGGCTACAAGGAAATCAACCTGAACTGTGGCTGCCCGTCCGAGCGCGTGCAGCGCGGTGCATTCGGCGCTTGCCTGATGGCGGAGCCACAACTGGTGGCGGACTGCGTGAAAGCCATGCGCGATGCGGTGGCCGTGCCGGTGACCGTGAAGCACCGGATCGGCATCGATACCATCGAGCACTATGACTTCGTGCGCGATTTTGTCGGCATTGTGGCCGAAGCTGGTTGCGAAACCTTTATCGTCCATGCGCGTAACGCGATTCTCAAGGGACTAAGTCCCAAGGAAAACCGTGAGATTCCGCCGCTCCGCTATGAGGTAGCCTACCGCTTGAAAAAAGAGTTTCCAAATCTGGAAATTCTGATTAATGGCGGTATTACGACCTACGACGAAATCGAAAATCATCTCCAATATGTAGACGGCGTCATGCTCGGGCGCCAGGCTTATCACGATCCGTATATTCTTGCGGAGATGGATAATCGATTCTATGGCGCCGGCACTCCCATCCCTACACGCGAGGACGCGGAATTGGCGATGCAGGCGTATATCGGCAACCTGGTGGAGCAGGGTGGCTATATGGGTTCGGTCACCCGCCATATGCTGGGCCTGCATCGTGGTGTGTACGGTGGGCGAGGCTGGCGACGCGTGCTGTCGGATGCCCGCAGGATGAGCGCGGCTCGCTCTCGCGCGGAAGTTGATGCGCTTTTCGTTGAAGCTCGCAGCCACCTTCGACCCGACCTGCAGGAAGCCGCATAGGCCCCGAGGAAAAGCTCTAATTTCGAACGGCGGCCGTGTGCCATTGCCTCAAATGTATGCACCAGCGGCGTTTGCGGCAGATGAACCGACTGGAGAGCCGCCTCGGCAAAGGGATTCCCCTAATTCGCCAGGGCCGCTTCATGTTCTTACACTGTGCCTGCCCTCGAATACAGGGCTTTCTTCAACTGATTATTCAGCCCGCCGTGTGCGGGCTGTTTTTTTCACAAGACGGGAAGCACGACACCGACCGTGGGTTTGCCCGGATGGTACGAGTGGTGTGCGACGTCTACATTGAAACGGCCTTCAGGGCATTGAGATCGCAAAATTTAGAGTCCGCTTCGGCGGGCTCTTTTTTTTGTCCGGAGGGTTAGGACGGGGAGCGATGCAAGAACGCGCGCATCAAAAAAAAGCAGGCGATGCTCGTCGGGAGTGATCGCCTGTCGGGAATGTCGAGGGGGGTCAATGTCCCTCGGGGAAGAGTATCCAACATCACCACGCACGGAAGAACCCTTCATTGGTAGGGCAAACACTCCGCTTTCTGGTGGATATGCCGATACTCGTTTGTGTGGCGAATCCTTGCTAAATGTCCCAATCTCTATAAGGCGAAGCCGGTCGACCCAGGGATGGCGACGCAAAGTGTAGAAAGCAGCATGCTAGGATTCGCGCCGGCGCTGGGATCAGATGCCGTCTGGTGAACCTGCGGAGGAGTCCGCATGGTTCTGTGGGGGATAAGAATAGAGAGGCTGGCCGGTCGACCGACCGGAAGCAAGCCCTGAGGACTAGGAATGAACGCGGAAGAGCCCTTCGGCGAAGTATTTGAAGATTGCCGGGTGATCTGGGTAGCAGAGCAGTTGCAGGACGGCAAATGGACCGCCCGCTATTGCTGGCACCCGGGTACGTCCGTCGAAGCCGGCGACGCCTTGCATCGCGATGTGCTGAATGGCAAGTCGAAACGCCTGCTCGGTCTCTTCGAGAGCGAGACAGAGACCATCGCCGCCATCAAGGAGGCTGTGCTGCTAGAGTCGAAGTGGGTTGGCGGCCGCTGACCCACACGTAATTTATTTGTGCGGAATACTAGCCATCCGCCCGGAATCCTTGTATAGTCTTGTTCTTCGCTGATCGCGCAACGATCAACGAAACAAGTTCTACGGTGGCTGTAGCTCAGTTGGTAGAGTCCAGGATTGTGATTCCTGTTGTCGCGGGTTCGAGTCCCGTCAGCCACCCCAAAGAATAACTCTAAAATAGCCGCTTCCAAGCGGCTATTTTGCTTTTTTGGTCCGGCTGTCGCGTTCGCGTGGTCCAGCGTGTCGCAACACTTCTGGTTCTCTTTAGCGGTCGGCCAGTTCTACCCGTTCAAAGCGCCCCCCTAACTCGTCGTGGCCAATGTCTCGTCACGGCATCAATCCGGACTTGTATTCCGCATCTTCGATTGATGCGGCAGATGACGGCTGGGTAAGGAGGTGGTTTGAAATGGCGCAGGTTTCGTGCACCGAATGCCAGAAAGAAATAGATGATGAGGAGCCCACGTGCCCTCACTGTGGTGTCAAAAGGGAAAAGCCTGCCTTCAATTTTTTTGTGGCAACTGGGCCTCTTGTCCTTTCGATTGCTGTCCTGCTGCAGATACTGTCTTCATGTCAGCGTAGCGTGTAAGGCATGCATCTTTGGATGGCGGGAGACCAAGCCGCGTCCAACACCGCGTTTTACTCAAAATCCCATAAAGCCCCGATCATCAAGATTCGCCTGATTTATGCTTTAAAAGGCGAGGTGGCAAGGTAACACGCATGCCAAAAAAAACCGGGCCTTGGCGGGTGACAAGGTCCGGTTCTGCGCATGACGCGACTGCGCCAGTGATGCATTGCGCGCCAGTGAATTTAACCACGCTTCCGGCTGATGTAAGCGTAGCCTTAATTACACGTGGTGAGGTTGCAACTCCACTTTTTACAAAGTCCTCAAGACTTTGCCAGGATTGCCGCGCGAGGGATGCGAGGGATTAGCCCGGCGCGGAGGCTAGCGGCCGTTGGGGGACGGTTCTGCCAGTTCGAGCATTCGGCAGATGGCGGCCATGTTGCCGACCATCGTGCGCCGCTGGGCGCCCTGATAGACGCGTACGCCCTTGATCTGACGGAAGGGCACGGGCTTGACCGGGCGGCGGGAAGCGACGGGAAGGGATGGCAGCATGGCAGCACCTCGAAATTTGCGACAGCAGGAGTCCGCACCCTTCGTTCGACGGAAACGGGGCGGCATGGGCAAGGCAAAGCGGGTGACCAGGGCAGACGGCCGTGCTGCCTGGGTCTTGGCGCGGAGCGGCGACGTATTTCAGTGAGTCGTGCTGCCGCGCCAGGCGGATATCAGAAGCCTGACGATCGGATCAGGCCCACAGCGATACCTTCCAGAGAAAACTCATCGCGTCCAGACTGCACCACGATGTTCGAGAAATCAGGGTTCTCAGCAATCAGTTCGATCGAGTCGCCGCGCTTGTTCAAGCGCTTGACGGTGACGTCCTCGCCGATCCGTGCCACGACGATCTTGCCGTTGGCAGCTTCGCTGGCTTTCTTCACGGCGAGCAGGTCACCGTCGAGAATACCGGCGTCGCGCATACTCAGGCCGCGTACGCGGAGCAGGTAGTCAGGACGTTCATCGAAGACCGATGCGTCGACCTGATACTGCCGGTCGATATGTTCCGCGGCGAGGATCGGGCTGCCGGCCGCCACGCGGCCCACCAATGGCAACGTCAGTTGCAGCACGCCGGCCATGGCCAGTGAAAGCTGGTCCGGGCGTTCCGAATCACTCCGCCCAACCTTCAGGCGGATGCCGCGTGAAGCGCCGGGCGTCAATTCGATGACGCCTTTGCGCGCCAGCGCCCGAAGATGTTCCTCTGCCGAGTTGGGCGAGGAGAAGCCGAACTCCGCAGCAATCTCGGCGCGCGTCGGCGGAAAGCCGGTGTGCTGGATCGTGTTGCGGATCAGGTCGAAAATCTGCTGCTGCCGGGGTGTCAGGGTAGCCATGGTTCGCCGGTCTCTCGTGCCGAGGCACTGTATGTTTAAACAGTATGCTGTGATTTTATACAGTATCGAGTGAAGTGCAAGCACAATTTGCGCAGCGGACTTAACCTCGGCAAATTCCTCGCGGGCCTCGCAGTCGGGTTTGCCACGCATTTCGAGTCGAAGTTCGCCGGGTACAATCGCCGCCCACGTCCTGCCAATCCACGCCTCGAACAACATGTCAGCTTCCCTGCCTCGTATTGTCGTGCTCGCCACGGGCGGCACCATCGCCGGGTCGTCCGGTAGCGCTGCCAGCAGTGCGCATTACCAGGCGGCCACGGTTCCGGTATCGCAACTCGTTCAAGCCTTGCCCGCGCTGGCCGATGTGGCGCGCATCGAGACCGAGCAGGTGGCCCAGGTCGACAGCAAGGACATGGCGTTCTCCCTTTGGCAGACGCTTGCGTGCCGGGTTGAGCATTGGTCAGGTGTGCCGGATGTTGCCGGTATCGTCATCACGCATGGCACCGATACGCTTGAGGAAACGGCGATGTTCCTGCACCTGACGCAGGCGTGTCCGGTGCCGGTGGTGATGACGGCGGCCATGCGTCCGTCGACATCGCTGTCTGCGGACGGCCCCTTGAATCTGCTCGATGCCGTACGGGTAGCGGCAAGTCCGGAGGCGCGCGGAAAGGGTGTGCTCGTCGTACTGAACCAGGAGATTCACGCAGCGCGGGATGTGGCCAAGTTGCATACGTCGGCGGTGGATGCCTTCGACTCGCCGACCGCCGGTCCGCTGGGTTTTGTCCAGGATGCCTTCGTGCGTTTCGTGCGCGTGCCGCGGGCTTTCGCACAGCCTCTGCCCGTGCCGGCATCATGGCCCGTCGTCGAGGTCGTGGCGAGCTATGCGCAGCCGGGCAGGGTGATGGTCGACGCGCTTGTCTCGGCCGGGGTGACAGGGATCGTAGTGGCCGCTGCTGGCAATGGATCGATCCACGAGACGTTGGCCGGGGCGTTGGCCGACGCGGCGGCTTGTGGTGTCGCCGTCGTGCGCAGCTCGCGGACCGGCGCGGGTCATGTGACGATGCCGGGCAAGCCTGTGCCGGCTGTCGGTCTCTTCGTATCGGCCGGAGACCTGAATCCTTACAAGGCGCGCGTGTTGTTGGCGGTGGTGCTGGCGAACGATCCCGGGCTCGCGGGTGACGCTGTGCGCCTGCAGGCGACGTTTGCGGCGCATTGATTGGGGCAGAGGCCCAATCTTGCGGGGGCCGGCCATTCCGTACTATACTCGCGGGCTACTCAACCTTGCCGCACCGGACTTGACGCCCGGGTGGCTCATCCAAAAGGAGCGTCAATGCGTCACTACGAAATCGTATTTATCGTCCATCCGGACCAAAGCGAACAAGTGCCTGCGATGATCGAGCGCTACAAGCAGCTCGTCACGTCGCAAAACGGCCAGATCCATCGCGTGGAAGACTGGGGCCGCCGTCAGATGGCCTACATGATCCAGAAGCTGGCCAAGGCTCACTACGTTTGCCTGAACATCGAGTGCGGCAAGGAAACGCTGGCTGAACTGGAACACGCGTTCAAGTTCAACGACGCCGTGCTGCGTCACCTGATCGTCCAGACCAAGAAGGCTGAGACTGCACCTTCGCCGATGATGAAGGAAGTTCAGCGCGAAGAAGCCCGCAAGGCTGCGCAAACGACCACGGAAGGCCAAGCCGCCGCCTGAGTGCGGACGGCAGTGTCGCGGTGAACCAGCTCCGGCTGACCGCAACGCTCGCGGAGCGCGATACGCTGCGCTATACGCCGGCAGGCGTCCCGGTCGTCAACTGCATCCTGCAGCATGGCGGCGAGGTCGTCGAGGCGGAAACGCCCCGGCAGGTGGAATTCGCAGTGGTGGCGATGGGCATTGGTGCCATCGCCCAGCAACTGCTCAGATTGCCGCTCGAAGCGGTGATCGATTGCGAAGGATTCCTGGCGCGCAAGCACCGCAACAGCAAGACACTGGTCTTTCACATCACTCGATGTAAAGCATACGAAAAGGATTGAATCATGGCATTCGTCAAACGTGACAACAAGAATAAGAAGCGCTTCCAGCAACAGAACCCGCTGTTCAAGCGCAAGCGCTTCTGCCGCTTCACCGTGGCTGGCGTCGAACAGATCGACTACAAGGATCTGGACACGCTGAAGGACTTCGTCGGCGACAACGGCAAGATCACGCCGGCCCGCCTGACCGGTACCAAGGCTCACTATCAGCGTCAGCTGGATACGGCCATCAAGCGCGCCCGCTTCCTGGCGCTGCTGCCGTACACCGACCTGCACAAGAACTGATAGTCCCAGGACCGCAAGGAGAAATACACGATGCAAGTCATTCTGCTGGAAAAAGTCATCAACCTGGGCAACCTGGGCGACATCGTTCGCGTGAAGGACGGTTACGCTCGTAACTTCCTGATCCCGACCAAGCGCGCTCGCCGTGCTACGCAAACCGCCATCGCCGAATTCGAAGTCAAGCGCGCCGAGCTGGAAAAGGCCGCTGCCGAGAAGCTGGCCGCTGCGCAAACCGAAGGCGAGAAGCTGAGCGGCCTGACCGTCCAGATCACCCAGAAGTCGGGTGTGGACGGCCGTCTGTTCGGTTCGGTCACCAACGCCGACATCGCCCAAGCCCTGGAAGGCCAAGGCTTCAAGGTCGAGAAGTCGCAAGTGCGTCTGCCGAACGGCCCGCTGAAGCTGGTGGGCGACTACGCCGTTGGCGTGGCGCTGCACACCGACGTGCTGGTCGACATCACCGTTTCGGTGCTGGGCGAACACGTCTAAGCCGTACTTTTGCGAACGACGCGCCGGTCACTCCGGCGCATCCGATGCACGAAAAGGCAGGAGCCATGCTCCTGCCTTTTTTGTTTGGGCGCCCCCGCGCTGGCTCGCCCCGTTATAATTGCCCCCCATGAACGCGCCCGCCGCAGATCCCCAACTAGACAGTCTCAAGGTTCCACCGCACTCGATCGAGGCCGAACAATCGGTACTCGGCGGGTTGCTGCTGGACAATGCCGCCTGGGACCGCATTGCCGACTTCCTGTCCGAGGGCGATTTCTATCGCTTCGACCACCGCCTGATCTTCCAGAGCATTGCCCGACTGATTTCCGCCACGAAGCCGGCGGACGTGGTCACGGTGTACGAAATGCTGCAGGTGGCCGGCAAGGCCGAGGAGGTGGGCGGGCTGGCCTACCTGAACTCGCTGGCGCAAAACACGCCAAGCGCGGCCAATATCCGCCGCTACGCCGAGATCGTGCGCGAGCGTGCCGTGCTGCGCAAGCTGGTGACGGTGGCCGACGACATCGCTTCGGCCGCCTTCGCACCCAAGGGGCGCGAGGTGCGCGAACTGCTCGATGAAGCGGAGTCGAAGGTTTTTGCCATCGCCGAAGAAGGTTCGCGCGGCCAGAAGGGCTTCCTGGAAATCCAGCCTTTGCTGACGCAGGTGGTGGAGCGCATCGACGAGCTTTATCACCGTGACAGCACCAGCGATGTGACCGGCGTGCCCACCGGCTTCCTGGACCTGGACCGCATGACCAGCGGCATGCAGCCGGGCGACCTTGTCATCGTGGCGGGCCGGCCCTCGATGGGCAAGACGGCGTTTTCGCTGAACATTGGCGAGCACGTGGCGGTCGAGCAGGGCCTGCCGGTGGCCGTGTTCTCGATGGAAATGGCCGGTGTGCAGCTGGCCATGCGTATGCTCGGTTCGGTCGGGCGCCTGGACCAGCACCGCTTGCGTACCGGCCGGCTGCTCGACGAAGACTGGCCGCGCCTGACGCACTCCATCCAGCGCATGAACGATGCGCAGCTGTTCATCGACGAGACGCCGGCGCTGAACCCGATGGAGTTGCGCGCCCGCTCGCGGCGCCTGGCGCGCCAGTGCGGCCAGCTGGGCCTGATCATCATCGACTACCTGCAGCTGATGTCGGGTTCCACCGGTGGCGAGAACCGCGCGACCGAGATTTCGGAGATCTCGCGGTCGCTGAAGGGCTTGGCCAAGGAACTCAACTGCCCGGTGATCGCGCTGTCGCAGCTGAACCGAAGCCTGGAGCAGCGCCCGAACAAGCGACCGGTGATGTCTGACCTGCGTGAATCGGGCGCCATTGAACAGGATGCCGACGTGATCCTGTTTATTTATCGCGACGAAGTCTACAATCCCGACTCGCAGGACAAGGGAACGGCCGAAATCATCATCGGCAAGCAGCGTAACGGGCCGATCGGTACCGTTAGGCTCACGTTCCTGGGCCAATTCACGAAGTTCGATAACTTCAGCGGCGGCCCGGCGTTCTTCGACAACGACACCTGATGCGCAGGGGTTACACCGCTGGACGGTGCAACCCTGTAAAATATTGCGCTTTGATGACAGCCGCCCACGAGGCGGCTGTCGCGCATTGCCTGCCTCCCATTTGCAACACAACCGAGCGCTGCCGTGAGGCGCGCCACAAGGACATTTCATGTTCGGTCGATTCATGCCCACCGAGGGCAAGTTCTTCGAATACTTCAACCAGCACGCCGACTGTGCGGTGACCGCCGCCCATGAGCTGGAAGCGTTGGTCAACGACCTGCCCAACGCCGAAGCCCACGCCCGCCGCGTGCAGGCCACCGAGAAGAAGGCGGATCGCGTCACCCACGACACGATCGACCTGCTGCACAAGACGTTCATCACCCCGCTGGACCGCGACGAGATCCACAAGCTCATCACGACCATGGACGACATCCTGGACCTGATGGAAGACGTGGCCGAGACCATCTCGCTGTACGACGTGACGCACCTGACGGACGAGGCGCGCCGCCTGGCCTCGATCTGCGTGCAGTGCTGCGACCAGGTGAAGATCGCGGTGGGTCTGCTCGAAGACATGGGCAACGCCAGCACGATCCTGAAGACGGCCCAGCAGATCGACCAGCTGGAATCGGAGGCAGACCGCGTGATGCGCGCGGCCATGTCGAAGCTGTTCCGCGACGAGACCGACGTGAAGCGGCTGATCAAGCTCAAGGCCATCTACGAGCAACTGGAGTCCATCACCGACAAGTGCGAGGACGTGGCGAACATCATCGAAGGCATCGTCCTGGAAAACGCCTGAGGCCGCGCTCGCATGCATACAGTTCAAATGAGCTTGTGGGTGATCGGCCTGCTGGTGGCGCTGGCGCTGCTGTTCGATTTCATGAACGGCTTCCACGACGCGGCCAACTCGATTGCCACGGTGGTTTCCACGGGCGTGCTCAAGCCGCATCACGCGGTGGCCATGGCGGCCATGTGCAACGTGGTGGCCATTTTCATCTTCCACCTGAAGGTGGCGGCCACGGTGGGCACTGGCACCATCGACGTCAATATCGTCGACCACTACGTGATTTTTGGGGCGCTGGTGGGCGCGATCTTCTGGAACGTGATCACCTGGTTCTACGGCATTCCGTCGTCGTCGTCGCACGCGCTGATCGGTGGCCTGGTGGGCGCCGCGGTGGCCAAGGCCGGCACCGGTGCGCTGGTGGGCCATGGTCTGCTGAAGACCGTGGCGTTCATCCTGATCTCGCCGCTGCTGGGTTTCATCCTGGGCTCGATCATGATGGTGATCGTGGGCTGGACGTTCTTCCGTACGCCGCCGTCGCGCGTGGACCGCTGGTTCCGCCGCCTGCAGCTGGTGTCGGCATCGCTCTATAGCCTGGGCCATGGCGGCAACGACGCGCAGAAGACCATCGGCATCATCTGGATGCTGCTGATTGCCAGCGGCCATGTGGCCGTGGGCGGTGGCGAGCCGCCGATGTGGGTGATCGTGAGCTGCTATGTGGCCATCGGCATGGGCACGCTGTTCGGTGGCTGGCGGATCGTGCGCACCATGGGTCAGAAGATCACCAAGCTGAAGCCGGTAGGCGGTTTCTGCGCGGAGACCGGCGGCGCGATGACGCTGTTCATCGCCTCGGCAATGGGGGTTCCCGTGTCGACGACGCATACGATCACGGGCGCCATCGTTGGCGTGGGCTCGGCGCAGAAGATGTCGGCCGTGCGCTGGGGCGTGGCGGGCAACATCGTCTGGGCCTGGGTGCTGACGATTCCGGCATCGGCCTTCATGGCGGCGATTGCATGGTGGATCGGCAAGCAGATTCTGTGAGCCGACTCTGAGTTGTTAGTAAAAAAAGCCAGGCGCGTTGCCTGGCTTTTTTATTGGTTCGCGAAGGCGGCGATGGGGTCGTCGTCCACGGGCGGCGCAGTCACGGGGGCAGGGGTGGCCGGCGGCACGGGCGACACCGGTGAGGCGGGTGACGGGGGCGCGACCGACGGCGCCGGCGTCATCGGCAGGTTGCTGGAGGCCACCACGCGTCGCGCGCCATTGTAGCGAGCGGCCCAGTAGGACTTGCCCATGTCCTCGAGCCGTACCGTGCCGCCCGTGGCGGGCGCATGGACGAAGCGGTTCTGGCCTACGTAGATGCCCACGTGCGAATTGGCGCGGCCGGTGGTGTTGAAGAACACCAGGTCACCGGACGCCACGTCGCTGCGGTCGAGCGACACGCCGCGCTGGCCCATCTGCTCGGTGGTGCGGGGCAGGTTGACATTGGCGGCGCGTGATACGACGTAGCGCACCAGGCCGCTGCAATCGAAGCCGGAATCGGGCGTGTTGCCGCCGTAGCGGTAGGGCGTGCCGACCAGCGACATCGCCTGGATCGAGATTTCCTCGAGTCCTGCGCTGGGGTCGATCATGGGCTTGCCGGGCGCCCGGGGCGTTCCCGACGTATGGCGTGCGGGCGGTCCGCCGGCGCAGGCGGCCAGCAGCAGGGCGGTGGCGCAGAGTGCGCCAAGGCGCAGGCGAGATGGCCTGTGCAGCAGGCGCGAGGGCGATGGCAAGGAAAGCGGGCGCTGCGGCATCCTTCTTGTGGTTCGGTTGCCGGGTCAGATGTTCGCCCGCACGGAGACATCCGTCGGAGGACTGCCAGGGTGTTACCAGCGCAGCTGTGCGTTACGTGTGCCGGTGCTGATCTTGATGGACTTTGGCTGACCCTTGTAACTGGCCTCGATATTGTAGCTGCCTTCGGGCGCACGTATGAGGCAGCGCGGGCCGCCAGCGCGGAAATCGGCCACGTTCTGGCCATCGCGTGTCAGTTTTACGTCAACATCGGCCAGGTACTCGCCCTCGGTGCCGCGTGTGAACAGGACGCCCATGTTGAAGTTCTTTTCCAGTTCGGCCAGCTTCACGCGCTCATCCTCGGCGATGCCGCCGCAGACATAGCTGACCGGCCCCATCGTGCGGATCACCATTTCGTCCGCCGCGGCCTTGGCTGGCTGCAGGGCGGCCGCGATCACCACCGTCGCACCGATCAAGGCGGCCACGGCAATGCGTTTGCGCCGGGTGGCGCGGGCGTTCTGGGAAAACAATGTCCTGCTATTGGACAGATACCTGCTGAATGGCTGCTGCCTGTTCATCGACGCCTCCGTATCGACATGAACACCCGGCCATCATAGCCGGGTCGTGCGACGCTGGCTGTCGGGCAAACGCCGACGCCGTGTGCTGCGCCACACTACGCGATGCGGGTGCCTGCCGCCCATGGAACATGGACGGCAGGCGATATTGCCAGCTTTTCTTGCGAATCTTGCGTTACAGCACGTCGGCCGCGTGATCGGCCAGGCGCGAACGTTCGCCCCGTGCCAGCGTCACGTGGCCGCTGTGGCTCCAGCCCTTGAAGCGGTCCACCACGTAGGTCAGGCCAGACGACCCTTCGGTCAGGTACGGCGTATCGATCTGCGCGATATTGCCCAGGCAGACGATCTTGGTGCCAGGGCCCGCCCGGGTCACCAGCGTCTTCATCTGCTTCGGCGTCAGGTTCTGCGCTTCGTCGATGATCACGAACTTGTTCACGAAGGTACGGCCGCGCATGAAGTTCATGCTCTTGACCTTGATGCGCGAGCGGATCAGTTCCTGCGTGGCGGCGCGGCCCCATTCGCCGGCGCTGTCGTCGCTCTTCTGCAGCACTTCGAGGTTGTCGTCGAATGCGCCCATCCACGGCTGCATCTTCTCTTCCTCCGTGCCCGGCAGGAAGCCGATGTCCTCGCCCACGGGCACGGTGGCGCGCGTGACGATGATTTCGTTGTAGAGCTTCTGGTCCAGCACCTGCTCCAGGCCCGATGCCAGTGCCAGCAGCGTCTTGCCGGTACCGGCCTGGCCCAGCAGCGTCACGAAATCGACGTCGGGGCTCATCAGCAGGTTCAGCGCGAAGTTCTGCTCGCGATTGCGGGCCACCACGCTCCACACGTTGTTCTTGTTGTGGGTGTAGTCCTTCAGCGTCTGCAGCAGGGCGGTCTTGCCGTTGATCTCCTTGACCTGTGCGTACAGCGGCAGGCTGCCGTCCATCGGCTCCAGATAGACGAACTGGTTGACCAGGAACGACGGCACCAGCGGGCCCGTCAGGCGATAGAACATGGCGCCCGACTTCGGGTCCTGCCAGCTTTCCACGCCCTTGCCGTGCTTGGCCCAGAAGTCGTTGGGCAGCTGCATCACGCCCGAGTAGAGCAGGTCCTTGTCTTCCAGGACCTGGTCGTTGAAGTAGTCCTCGGCGGGCAGGCCCAGCGCGCGCGCCTTGATGCGCATGTTGATGTCTTTCGACACCAGCACCACCTGGCGCTCGGGGTACTGCTGCTGCAACGCGCTGACCACGCCCAGGATCTGGTTGTCGGCCTTGCCTTGCGGCAGGCCCTCGGGCAGCTTGATATCGTTGAGGCGGGTCTGGAAGAACAGCTTGCCGGCAGCATCGCGGTTACCCAGCGTGGCCAGCGGCAGGCCCTCGTCAAGCACGCCGTCCGTGCCGCCCACAAGCTGGTCGAGCGTGCGGCTGACCATGCGGGCGTTGCGCGCTACTTCGCTCATGCCCTTCTTGTGGTTGTCCAGCTCCTCGAGCGTCATCATCGGCAGATAGATGTCGTGCTCCTCGAAGCGGAACAGCGAGCTCGGGTCGTGCATCAGCACGTTCGTGTCGAGCACGAACAGCTTGCTGGGGCCGGCCGACTTGCGCGCGCGGCGCGTGGGGCCGGCGGCCGGCTTGACCAGGCTGACGGACGGTGCCGCGGGCGCGGTGGTGGCCGGTGCCGGGGCATCGGCGGTCTTGGCCCGGGTGGTGCTGCCGGCGCGCGCGCGGGTGGCGGGTGCCTGGGTGTCGCCGGTCTCGAGCAGTGCCACGCGCTCGAGCACCGGCACAGGTTTTTTACCCTGCGCGGCATTGGCCTTGGCGCTTGCAACCGGCGCGAATTCGCTCGGGTCCAGCAGTTGGGCAGGCTTGGCGGGCATGGTAGGCAGCGGCATGCTTGGCTTTCCTTTCAGGGGAGCAAACGGGGGCGAAAAAACTGAGGTACTACCTGGGAACCGCACACAGCGGGAAAACCGGAGGGTGGGCGTGCGCGCAACAAAAAAGCCGCCAGGCCTGGGGTGCAGGTGTGGCGGCTTGTCTCGCGGTCCGGCGACGCGGCAGGTCCGCTACCAGCCCTGGGACTGTGCCTGTCGGGCCGGGACGTTACTGCAGCGTGGCAACTGGGATCTGAACGCATTGAGGGCCAATCTACCCGAAGGTTTTGGCTTTTGCAATCGGTCAGATTCGCGTCGCTGCCGCGCAACTGTTGCACGGGGGGCCGGCATAAGGGCCGGCGCGCCGAGGCTGTTCCGGTTCACATCGCCTTGACGATGTCGAGCACCTCGTCCACGTGGTTCGGCACCTTGATGCCACGCATTTCGTGGCGCAGCACGCCCTTGCCATCGAAGACGAAGGTGCTGCGTTCGATGCCGCGCACTTCCTTGCCATACATCTTTTTCATCTTGATGACGTCGAAGAGCTTGCAGATGGCCTCGTCGGCGTCCGAGATCAGCTCGAACGGCAACTCCAGCTTGGCCTTGAAGTTCTCGTGAGATTTCAGGCTGTCGCGCGAAATGCCGTAAACCACGGCGCCGGCCTGCTCGAAGGCGTCGTACTGGTCGCGGAAGTTCATGGCCTCGGTGGTGCAACCCGGCGTGTTGTCCTTCGGGTAGAAGTACAGCACCACGGTCTTGCCGCGCTGGTCGGCCAGGCGGAATTCCCCGCCGGTTGCGGGGGCCTGGAAGTCTGGAACGGCCTTGTTGAGACTGACGGTCATGCTGGTGGCTCTCCTGGATGGCGATGCATCATCGGTGACGGCGGCAGCCCATTGTTGGTCTGACTGGCCAGGGTCTGCCGTCATGGCGGGTGCAGATTGGGGCAGTCCGCCAGACTTCAAGCGTGGCGTCGGCGTAACCTCGCAAAAAAGAGGCAGCCGCGCACGGGCCGCGTCAGGCCTACGCGGCCGGTTCCACCAGCAGTACCGCCGCCACCTTGCGGCCTTCGGCCATGAGGATATTGTAGGTACGGCACGCCGCCTGGAGATCCATGGCGTCGACGCCGATATGCTGGCGGGCCAGGGCGGCGGTCAGGCGCGGATGCGGAAAGCGCAGCCGGTTGCCGGTGCCCAGCAGCACCACCTCGGGCTTTTTTTCCAGCAGCGCCTCGAAGTGCGCCGGTTCCAGGTCTTCGAAGCGGCTGACGGGCCAGGGTGCCACCTCGCCCTCGGGCATGACCAGGACGGGCCCGTCATGGCGTACCGCGTTGATTTCGACGTAACCGGGGCCGTAGCTGGTCACGGTATTGAGGTTCTGGGGTTGGTCTGCGTGGAGTTTCAAGACGGGGGCCTCATGCCGCCGGGGCGGTTCCGGTGCCCGTTGCGGCGGGCGCTCGGGCTGGCGGCGGGTTCGTGGCAGGATCGTGCGCGCGGCGGCCCAAACGGTTCGCTGCAATGCAAGAATCCATGCCGAAGTCTGTCATAATCCGATATCTTATAGCTTTTGGTGCGACACGCACTTTTCGTGTCCGGTAGCTCATCGTTAAGAGCACGCTCAATAGAGCATCGACCTT
>Ga0102589_1001508_pt1 | contig 31027 bp, 30 predicted proteins | sample AraplaMF_Col_mLB_FD_76858 | JGI IMG/M metagenome (GOLD analysis project Ga0102589, IMG submission 76858) | Arabidopsis root microbial communities from the University of North Carolina, USA - plate scrape MF_Col_mLB | ecosystem: Host-associated > Plants > Roots > Endosphere | place: USA...
AGAAAGCCTCTTTTCTCTATTTTTCTACAGCAATTTCCTGCTTTTGAAACTTAGAAACTATATAACCAAATCCTATACCGATTATGCCTGGAACTAACCAACCAATTCCTACACTATATAATGGAATTTTATCTAAAATAGGTGCTAATGCTGCAATTTGAAGGTTTGCATTGTGTAATCCATCAAAGAAACTAATTGCGAACGCTCCTACAATACCACCCACATACATCGCTAATGGAAGACGAACGTAGTTTTCAACAAGTGATAATACGATAAGAACGATTCCAATTGGATAAATGGCGATTAAGATTGGTAATGCTAATGCGTTTAACTGCGTTAAACCAAGATTGGCTACCATAAATGCTAGTACACAGAAAATGAAAACGACTTTTTGATATGAAAGCTTTGGTAATAAGGAAGAGAAATATTCTCCACAAGCTGCAACAATACCTACAGAAGTTGTTAAACATGCTGCTGTAATTGCGATACCTAGTAATAATGTTCCGTAACTACCAAATAAATGATTTACAACGTTTGTTAAAATAATGCCTCCGTTTGCGCCCATTCCAAGCGATACACTAGAAGCTCCAAGATACGCAAGCGCTAAATACACAAGTAGTAAACCAAGTGCTGCAATAAATCCTGCAAAGATTGTTACTTTCGCAATGCTATTCTTATTTGTAACACCTTTTGCTTTTAAAGCATTAATGACAACATTTCCGAAAACAAGTGCTGCCAGTCCATCTAAAGTTAAATATCCGTCAATAAAACCTTTGAAAAGAGGAGCACTATACGCTTCTGTCGGTGAACCAAATTCTCCAATTGGTGTAATAAGTGCTTTACCTACAATAATTGCAATAACAGCTAATAAAATTGGAGTTAACACTTTACCGATGCGTCCCACTAATTTTGAAGGATTTAAAGCTAAATAGAAAGTTACCGCAAAGAAAATAAATGTAAAGATAACAAGTGGATAGGATTGGCTAGCTATCTCACTTGGTAAAAATGGTGCAACACTCATTTCATAAGCAACTGTCCCTGTACGCGGAACGCTTACGAATACGCCTAAGCATAAATAAATTGCAGTGATAAAAACAAGTGCGAAGATAGGATGCACACGTCCTGCTAGCTCATTAATATCTCCCTTTAGAGCTATAACGATTACCCCTAATAAAGGCAATCCAACACCTGTTACGATAAAACCAAATAACGCGATCCATACATCTGTTCCAGCACCTTGTCCTAACGCTGGTGGAAAAATCATATTACCTGCACCGAAAAATAGTGCAAATAACATTAAACTTATTGCAAACATCTCAGAAAATTTTAAAGATGATTTCATTTCTACTAACCTCCTAAATAATTAATTGACAAAATATTCTGAATTAAAATCCGTCAAATCTCCTCTTTCAAGCATACTTCCCCGTAAAAGAACGCAAAAAACACCCGTCCCTAACAAAGGGACGAGTGTTGAAATCGTGGTTCCACCCTTATTCTAATAAAATGAATTTATAACGAAATAAGCTCATTTTATAGCTCGTGTAAATTGATAACGGTTTTATCCGCCAAGAATTACAATGCATCATGCATGCAGTTCACTCTTGAAGTTTAGAGGTGGTAAGATTGTCTTTTCGTATTAGGAAGCTCACAGCCTAAGGCTTCCCTCTCTGAGAATCGTAGAAAACAACTCATGTCCTCATCATTACTTTTATAAAATATCTTGTCGAAACTTGTTGTTTTTTATTATATGGGCTATTTTTTAAAAAATCAATAGTTTTATTTTTTCTGACAAAAAAATATAGGGAGAAAATTTTTCCTCCCTATAACTGCCCTATTAAAATTTCTAACTCTTCAGCTGTAACGCTCCGCCACTTTCCCACTTCAAGCTCATGTAATTCTATATTCATAATGCGCACTCGCTTTAGCTTTGTTACAGTAAACCCGAAAGCACGGCTCATTCTACGAATTTGCCTGTTCATTCCTTGTGTTAAAACGATGCGAAATGTAGATTGGCCGACTCTCGTCACTTTGCATGGCTTCGTCATTCCATCTTTAATCTTTACACCGCTGGACATCTCATCAATAAACCAATCTGTAAAAGGTTTATCTACCGTCACAACATATTCTTTCTCATGCTCGTGATCTCCGTGTAAAATTTGATTCGCAATCGCGCCATCATTCGTTAATAAAATAAGTCCTTCCGATGCTTTATCTAATCGTCCAACGGGAAAGATTCGCTCTGGGTAATTGATATAATCAATAATATTATCTTCAATATGATCGGCTGCTGTACAAGTAATTCCAACTGGTTTATGAAAAGCGATATACACCTTTTCTTTCTCTTCTTTTGCAATAACCTGCCCATCAATCGTTACAACATCATCATCGCTCACGAGAGCACCGTGCGTACAAATTTCGCCGTTAATAGCCACGCGTCCAGCTTTAATAAGACGATCTGTTTCGCGTCTTGAGCAGGATTTTGCTTCGCTTATGTATTGGTTGATTTTCATATTTTGTTCCTTTTCGTATATTAAAAGCGTCAATCTATGGCAATATCATTATGCCACGATTGACGCTCCTTCACTTCGCAAAAACAACTAAATAAATAACCCCAATCACCAAAAATATTCCACAACAAGCTAACAATGCTTTTGCAAGTTTGTCCATAAACATATAATGGTTTCCCCTTTGTTTCGTTGTTTGCTATTTTAATTCGACAACTGTTACACCTAGGCCTCCCTCGCCCATGTCACCGTAACGGTAGTTTTTCACGCCGCGATGTTTTTTCAAGTAATCTTGTACACCTTGGCGAAGCGCTCCTGTTCCTTTACCGTGAATGATTGACACACGAGGATAGCTTGCAAGCTGTGCATCGTCTAAATATTTTTCAACGCGCATCATTGCATCTTCGTAACGCTCACCGCGAAGGTCAAGCTCTAACGACACGTGATAATCTCTACCCTTCACACTTGCAACTGCTTTTTTCTCTGTTTGCTTCGGTGTATTAATGTATTCCATATTGGATTCTTTCACTTTCATCTTCAGAATACCAATTTGTACGCTCCACTCTGTATCACTTACTTTTTCAAGTAATTGACCTTTTTGACCGAACGTTAATACTTTTACTTCATCGCCTGCACGTAATTGTTGTTTTGGCGCTGTGTTTTTCACATTCACTTTTTGTTTCTTCACAAGCTCTGGCGCTGCACCTTCTAGGCGGCTCTTCGCTTCAATAAGCTCGTGATCTTTCACGTTTACAAGCTGCGCTTTGCGCAATTGACGAAGTTCGTGAATAATGCCCTCTGCTTCTTTCTTCGCAGCTTCGACTTTTTCTTCCCCTTCTTTTTGCGCTTTTAATAATTTTTCATCACGCTCTTCGTTAAATTCAATAATTTGACGCTGTAATTCACGATGAAGTTTTTCAGATTGCTTACGAAGCGCTTCTGCTTCGTTCCAGTCACGCTCTGCGTTCTTTTGACTTTCTTCTAACTTCGCAATCATATTTTCAATTTTATTTGTATCCGTACTAATATGGTTACGCGCTTGATCAATAACGCGATCAGATAATCCAAGGCGCTTCGAAATTTCAAAGGCGTTACTACGTCCTGGTACACCGATTAATAATTTATACGTTGGGCTTAATGTGTTCACATCGAACTCAACACTCGCATTAATAACTTGCTCACGGTTATATCCGTATGCTTTTAATTCCGGGTAATGCGTCGTTGCAACAACGCGAGCACCACGATTACATACTTCATCTAAAATTGAAATTGCTAGTGCAGCCCCTTCTTGCGGGTCTGTTCCAGCACCTAATTCATCGAATAAAACTAAGCTTTCAAAATCAGCTTTTTCTAAAATATCTACAATGTTCACCATATGTGAGGAGAACGTACTTAAACTTTGTTCAATCGATTGCTCATCACCGATATCAGCGAAAATATTTTTAAATACACAAATCTCTGACTCATCCATTACTGGAATATGAAGACCAGATTGCGCCATTAATACACAAATACCAACCGTTTTCAGCGTAACTGTTTTACCACCTGTATTCGGTCCTGTAATTACAATTGTTGTGAAATCTTTACCGAGCATAATGTTATTTGGCACAATAATTTCCGGATCAATAAGCGGATGACGCGCTTGTCTTAAATCCATGTAGCGCTCGTTATTTACGATTGGCTTCGTTGCTTTAATTCGCTTCGCATAAAAAGCTTTTGCAAAAATGAAGTCAAGATTTGCAACTACTTCTACGTTAGACAAAACAATATCAGCTTCTACTGCCACTTCTTCTGTTAACATTAATAAGATGCGTTCGATTTCTTGTTTTTCTTTCACACGTGCTTCTTGAAGTGCGTTATTTAATTCTACAATTACTTGTGGTTCAATAAATAACGTTTGTCCAGAAGCAGATTGATCGTGAACAATACCACCATATACACCGCGGTATTCTTGTTTTACCGGGATTACGTAACGTTCGTTACGGATCGTTACAATCGCATCAGATAACATCTTTTGTGCGTTTGAAGAACGCGTCATATTCTCTAACTTTTCACGAATACGGCTTTCCGCAGTACGAATTTGGTTACGAATACCACGTAGTTTATCACTTGCGCTATCGACTACTTCACCGCCATCACCGATACAATTTGTAATTTTCTTTTCTAAGTCATATAAAGATACAATTTGAGCGACGTGAGTTTCTAAAATCGGAAGCTCGACACCATTATCAACCATATCTTCGATAAAACGTTTCATATTGCGACTACCATACATCGTATTTGCAATATCAAGTAGTTCATTTGGGCTTAACATACTTCCGATTTTTGCACGCTTCACATTTGAGCGAACATCAGTAATACCACCTAATGGCGCACTCCCTTTTAAACGAATGACTTTCGCCGCTTCATCCGTCGTATCTTGTAGTTCTACAATTTCTTCAAAATCAGTGCTCGGTACTAAATTCTTCACTTTGTCACGACCAAGTGAAGAGGCTGTATGTTCAAGTAATTGTTCTTTTACTTTATTGTATTCTAATACACGCAACGTTCTTTCTAACATGTTGCAGGTCCCCCTTGTGTTACTTATTACGTTTAATATAGTCTAATAAACGTTCAATATCCCACGTGTTAATCACGTTATCTTTTTGAATCCAACCTTTACGTGCTGCTGCTACACCTGTTTCCATGTCTTCTAACATTTCAAGTGTATGAGCATCCGTATTAATCGCTACTTTTACACCAGCATCTTGTGCTTGTTTTAATAATTTCGCGCTTAAATCTAGACGGTTTGGATTTGCATTTAATTCTAAAACTGTATTTGTTTCTTTTGCGAGTTCAATTAATAAATCTGTGTCTACATCGTAACCCTCGCGACGTCCAAGAAGGCGTCCTGTCGGGTGAGCAATCATTGTAACATGTTTATTCTCAAGTGCAGCGCGAAGACGCTTCATAATCGTTTCACGGTCTTGTGAGAAGCTAGAGTGGATAGCTCCAATAACATAATCTAATTCTGCTAATACTTCATCATCAAAATCAAGTGATGCATCCGGTAAAATGTCCATTTCAATTCCGCGTAAAATTGTAATGTCTGAATACTTTTCATTCATGCGTTCAATTTCTTTCGCTTGTTCACGAAGACGCTCTTTCGTTAAACCGTTCGCTACTTTCAAGTATTGTGAGTGATCAGTAATCGCCATAAACTTATATCCACGGGCACGACATGCCTGTACCATTTCTTCAATAGAAAAAGCACCGTCACTCCACGTTGTATGCATATGTAAATCACCTTGTATATCAGAAAACTGAATTAAGTTTGGATACTCTTTAATTAATTCAATTTCTTTTCCATCTTCACGCACTTCTGGTGGGATAAATGGAAGACCGAAATGAGCAAAAAATTCTTCCTCAGTCTCGAATGTTTTTACTTCACCTGTTTCCAATTTCTCTACACCGTACTCACTAATTTTTTCGCCTTTATCTTTTGCAATTTGGCGCATTTTTACGTTATGGTCTTTTGATCCTGTGAAATGATGAAGCGTTGTAATAAACTCTTCTGGTTTTACTAAACGGAAATCGATTGAAATATCATATTCGTATTGAAGACGAACAGAAACTTTCGTATCTCCACTTGCAATTACTTCAATCATATTATCGAATTGCAATAAATGTTCACGTACTGCTGCTGGTTCTGTCGTTGCAATAATGAAATCTAAATCCTTCACTGTCTCACGAACACGGCGTAAGCTACCAGCGCGAGAAAAACGAATTACTTCGGTAATATTCGACAACTTCTCCTCTATTTCCCCGGCAATAGGTAATACCATCGCAATCGGTAAACGTTCTGGACGAGATCCTACTTGATCAATTGCTTCTAATATCTTCTCTTCTGTTTTCTTACCAAAACCTGCTAAAGCTTGTACTTTATTTTCCTCACAAACAGCTTTTAACGATTCCATATCCACAACACCAAGTTCTTTGTATAACTTAGCTACCTTTTTACCACCAAGGCCCGGAAGTTTTAATAAAGGTAACAAACTGCTTGGCACTTCTTTTTCAAGTTCTTGTAATACTTCAGATGTTCCCGATTCTATATATTCTTGAATAACTGCTGCCGTTCCTTTTCCGATACCTGGAATCTTTGTGAAATCTTCAATTTCAGAAAGACTACGATCATCACTTTCTAGTGCTGCTGCTGCTTTACGAAATGCAGATATTTTAAATGGATTCGCACCCTTTAATTCCATAAAAAGCCCGATTGTCTCTAGTAATTTAATAACTTGTTTTTTATTTACTTTCATCATTGCCCCGCCTTTCTTTCATAGAAAAAAACTTCTCTTTCCGAAAAAAGAGAAGTTATACTCTGCTACCTGTCTGCCATAGCTCCTTCACCTTTTCAGAGAGAATCGGTGTATCGTCTACAATTATTTTGCTAATTGATGATTTTTGTAATGGTGTTTGTATTTGTTCAATCGGAAGAATATTTCCAACAATAATTAAAACAAACAAAATAATATATACTTCTAAAAATCCGAGGATTGCCCCCGCAAACGCATTTACTTGCTTTAACACCGGTATTTCTGCAAACATATTTAACAAATTACCAAGTAATGAAAGTGCGATTTTTGTAATAATAAATAATACGATAAACGCAATTGCTTGATAAAATACTGTCTCAATATTATTTGCATCAATCCATTCTGGAACAGATACATTTTTATCAAATGGATACGGAATAAATTTCGCAAGTGCTGGCGCTAAATCTTTACAGTACCAGTATGCAACAAGGTATGCGATAATAAAGCTTGTTAACTTTACAAGTTGTAAGATAAAACCTCTGCGTAATCCGAGGAAAAATCCCATAACAAGCAGTAAAATGATAATAATATCAATCATGTTTATTCCATTCCTTTTTTTGTCATACTTTCTTTCAACTTCTCATGTTCTTCTTTTAATTTTATGTAATCGTGTATGACGTTTACCGCCGTCAATACCGCTAGTCTACTCGTATCAAGCGAAGGATTCTTGGCATTGAGTTCGCGCATTTTATCATCCACAATCGCTGCTACCATGCGGATATGACTTGTACTTTCATCGCCAACAACTGAATACTGTTGGCCATATATTTCTACATTAATTCGACTTTTATTTCCCTTTTGTTGTGACAACTCACCGGCCTCCAATCACGTACAGAATCCTAAAGTTTATCATACCATGAACCATCATAATATGGAAACAGAAAGAACAATCCGATATGATAAAAATAACAATATAAAAAAGGAGCGACCATTTTGTCAAATTCTATCGTAATACAAACAAGTTCTACAGTAATTGAAGACATGAAACAACAATATAAACAAGCACTTAGCTCAAAAATTCCGCAAGGCGGTATCTTTATGGCAAAGGTGCCATCTTGCACGATTACAGCATATAAATCTGGAAAAGTAATGTTCCAAGGTGGACGTGCTGAAGCAGAAGCTTCTCGTTGGCAAACTGTCTCTCAAACACCGAAAACAACTGTAAAAAAATCGGTCGATTCTCATCGTTTTGCACCGCCTGCTTCCATCGGTACAATGTCTATAGCAGGATCAGATGAAGTAGGTACTGGTGATTACTTCGGACCGATGACAGTAGTTGCTGTATATGTGGACGCAAAACAAATTCCACTTTTAAAAGAACTTGGTGTAAAAGACTCCAAAAACTTAAACGATGCTCAAATTACCGCTATTGCAAAACAACTACTTCACGTTGCTCCTTACAGCTCTCTCGTTCTTCATAATGAAAAATATAACGAGCTATTTGATAAAGGAAATAATCAAGGTAAGCTAAAAGCTTTACTACACAATAAAGCCATTACAAACTTATTAGCGAAAATTGCTCCTACAACACCAGAAGGCATCTTAATCGACCAATTTACGCAACCTGATACATACTATAAGTATTTAGCAAAACAAAAACAGGTACAGCGTGAAAATGTTTACTTCGCTACGAAAGGTGAAAGTGTTCATTTAGCTGTTGCCGCCGCTTCCATTTTAGCTCGTTACTCATTCGTAAAACAATTTGATGAACTAAGTAAAAAAGCTGGTATGCTACTTCCAAAAGGTGCTGGTAAACAAGTTGATATTGCCGCTGCTAAATTAATTCAAAAAGTAGGTAAAGAAAGATTACCTGAGTTTGTAAAACTGCATTTTGCTAATACAGAGAAAGCGTTTCGCTTATTGAAATAGTATCGACAAAAACAGGGGCTTACAAACTCCTGTTTTTTGTTTCATGTGTTCTCGATTCAATGTAATTGCATTTACTATTTTCCTCTCCTAACTATATCGCTAAATTAACTCATTTTTAGTAATTCCCCTATAAAAAAGGAGAGCCGCCAAGACTCTCCCTTTTTTATATTAGCTTCGTTTCTGCTTCTTATTTGATGAAGATACTTTACGAGAACCAGTTTCATGTGTTGTTGTCCCTTGCCCTTCCACTTCTGGAGAACCTAGGATTGATCTTGAATGGTCTTTTTTCACTTTTTTACTCATTGCACTCACCCCCAAGGTTACTTTTTACTTAAGGGTAAAAAACTATTCAACATAATAATCTGAACATATACTCGCTACTCTTTTACTCTCGTGTTTGGTTTTCGCTTATGTCCCATAGACGCTTTGCTGCATCCTTATCCAAGGCAGCTTCAGACATTTCCCCTACTTGTTTATCGGCATAGTAATAACCACTCTGATTAGTAAATCCAGTTGATTCTGCTAGCCATACTAAAGTTTCAGCACCTTTCTCCGGCGTACGGGAGAAAGGTTTCATTGCTGCCATAGTTAAGCGAGCAGCTAGACCATTATCCTGGTTAAAATTCGTATTCACTAGCCCCGGGTCAAAGCTATAAGCACTAACACCCGTTCCCTCCAACCGCTGTGCCAATTCAGAGGTGAATAAAATGTTAGCTAGTTTTGTTTGTGCATAACGCATTGTAGGACCGCCCATGAACTTCTTAATACCGCGATACAGTTGTTCTGCATCTAGATCATCGAAATCAATTCCCTTTTTAGCCATTTTGTGACCGTGAGATGCAGTGGTAATGACGCGAGCAGGAGCACTTTCTTTTAAACGCTCCAACAACAAATCTGTAAGTAAGAATGGACCTAAATGGTTTACCGCCCAGGTCATCTCCAAACCGTCTTCTGTAATTTGCCTTGTTTGAAATAAAGCACCCGCATTATTTACTAATATATCAATTCTCGGACATCTTTCTAAAATATTGGTAGCTACCTGGCGTATAGATTGTTGGGAAGACATATCAGCGAAAAATATATCTACCACTGCATTCCCATCCGTTATATTTTCAAGTTGAGTCATAACATCATTCGCTTTTGCTTCATTACGTGCAATGATTCCTAGCTTAGCACCGCTTTTTGCAAACACCTTAGCTGCCGCTAATCCAATACCACTTGTTGCACCAGTGATTACTATATACTTGTCACGCAATGTCCACTTTGTATGACTTGGAATTTCCCCCATTGTATAAAAACCCCTTCCCTATATAAATGTCGCATTCGTTTTACTTATATATGAAGTGGGAATTGAACTATGAACAACATCTTTTCTAGTCGTGAAATACTTTATAAAGCTCAGGTTGCAATTACAACCTTTCTCAATAAAAAAAGCGAGAGCAGTTGCTCTCGCTTTTTTTATATCTTAAAACTCAGAAGAACCTGGAGTTCTTGGGAATGGAATTACGTCACGGATGTTAGCCATACCAGTAATGTACATTAGGAAGCGCTCGAAACCTAGACCGAATCCAGCGTGTTTTGTACCGCCGTATTTTCTAAGTTCTAAGTACCACCAGTAGTCCTCTTCGTTCATGCCTAGTTCTTTAATTCTTTCTACTAAAACGTCCATTCTTTCTTCACGTTGACTTCCGCCAATTAATTCGCCGATGCCAGGAACTAGAAGGTCAGTAGCAGCTACTGTTTTACCGTCTTCATTCATACGCATATAGAACGCTTTAATGTCTTTTGGATAGTCTGTTACGAATACAGGGCGTTTGAAGATTTCTTCTGATAAGTATCTTTCATGCTCTGTTTGTAAGTCAATACCCCATTCTACTGGGTATTTAAAGTCAGCACCTGATTCTTGAAGTACTTTAATTGCTTCTGTATAAGTGATACGACCGAAGTCAGAGTTAATCACATTGTTCATGCGCTCTAGAACTGTTTTATCAACGAAGCTGTTGAAGAAGTCCATTTCTTCTGGTGCATGTTCTAATACATATTTCATTGCATATTTCAGCATATCTTCTGTAAGATCCATTACATCGCCTAATTCAGCAAATGCAATCTCAGGCTCAACCATCCAGAACTCAGCTGCATGGCGAGTTGTGTTTGAGTTCTCCGCACGGAATGTAGGTCCGAATGTGTATACATCACGGAATGCTAATGCATAAGCTTCAGCGTTCAGCTGTCCACTTACTGTTAAGTTTGTTTCTTTACCGAAGAAGTCTTTTGATTCATCAACTTGTCCGTCTTCACCTTTTGATACGTTGTTTAAATCTTGCGTTGTTACACGGAACATTTCGCCAGCACCTTCTGTATCACTACCAGTAATGATCGGTGTGTGAACATGTACGAATCCACGCTCTTGGAAGAATTGGTGAATCGCAAATGCTGCGATAGAACGTACGCGGAACGTTGCAGAGAATGCATTTGTTCTTGGGCGTAAGTGAGCGATTGTACGTAAGTATTCAAACGTATGACGCTTCTTTTGAAGTGGGTAATCAGAATCTGATAAGCCCTCGATATCAATTTTTTCTGCTTTAATTTCAAATGGTTGCTTCGCTCCAGGCGTTGCAATTACTTTACCTTCTACTTTAACTGAAGAGCTAAGTGGAAGTTTTGCAATTTCTTTGAAGTTCTCTAATTCTGTATCGAAAACGATTTGAACGCTTTTGAAGAAGCTACCGTCGTTTAATTCGATGAAACCAAATGCTTTTGAATCACGTAAGTTACGAATCCACCCTGATACTTGTACTGTTTGATCTGCATACTTTTCTGTATCTCTATACAGACTTTTTACTAATGTGTTTTCCATAGTGAAATTCTCCTTTGCTGATATATTTAAATACAAAAAAACCTTTCATCCATAAAGGGACGAAAGGTTAAACTTCGCGGTACCACCCAATTTGTCATAAAGACCAACTTTAACTCGTATGTAATACATACTTCCCGGTTTGTAACAGGCCGGATTCCCGTCTAAGTCTACTCTTGAATACAAGATTCAATTTCGGTTAGCAACTCCAAGGTGTTCTTCACATATACCGCCTCATCAGGCTCTCACCGTCCCTGACTCGCTATGGATTATAGTATATACTACTTTTCCTTATCATCGTCTTTCATTTTGTTAAACTAAAATTAATGTACTACATTCGAGGGAAAGATGCAAGTTGTCCTTTTATTTCCTAACTAGCTCTATTTCTCCAAACTTCTTCACTTGGAGCTTCAATGTATTCGCTTTGTCATAAGAAGTAATCGGGAAATTAACATAGACAGTCGTTTTACCATTCGCAACATCCTGACTATATCCTTTTGATTTATATTCTTTTCCTGTTTCGTCTACCATCTTCATATCCATAAAAGTATTTTCATCTTCTACTACTTCATCCACTGAAAATGTTAGATTCAGAGATGTTGGATTTGCCTTTGCGGATACAATTTGGATATTAGATCTTGTTTCTGCTAATCTATACTCAACCGTTGACGTTGCTTCTTCTTTCGTTTTGTCGCTAATCGGTAAATTCCATATGCCATCAATTTCTTTCCGTTCATCATTCTCATAAAAAACCTTAATGCTCTCTATTTCTAACACAGCATCTTTCAATTTAGGAATAGAACCTTGGTTCGATTCAAATACTACATCATATTGCACTTTCCCGGTCTTTCCATCTATTGATGGATTTTTATCTTCCGCTTTAGACATATACACTTTTTTGCCTTTCAATGGCTTTGTATCTGGAATAGACTCCATAATATATTTGCCATCTCCATTTTTTAATCGATAATCAAAAGACACTTCACTCACTTGTTTCTTTAGTATACTTGTATCCTCAAATACCAATTGAAAACTAAATCCTAGTTTATTTGCGTCAGCAAAATAACGGTCAAGTGCCACCGTAATCCCTTTGTCAGTAGCTATACTATTGCTTTTTTGTGGAAACTCTTCATCCACTGCTCGCTCAATTCCTTTATCATTAAAATGAAATAATTTGTTTATATTAGCTTGCACATGCTTATTTGTAAAAACACTACCAGCTATCACAAAACAACAAGCCGCCACCGCCAATTTTCTCCACATCACATTTCTTTTCTTTTTCTTTGCTTTCATACGTATCACATCATAGGAATGATCTAAAGACTTTCTAACAATACTAGGCATTTCTTTTTCCTCATGTAGCAACTGCTGAAATTCTTTTTCAAAGTTATTTTTCATTTACACTCACTCCTTCACCACTGTAATAATGATTACGTAATATCGATTTAGCTCTGGAAAGTCTTGATTTAATCGTTCCTTCTGGTTCTTTTAAAAACACGCTCATTTCTTTTATACTAAGTCCAACAATATAATATAAAACAATCGCCATTTTATAATCCTTATTTAAGCTATTTAACGCGTCTTCTAGTTCTATCTTCAAAAATTCATTTTTGTTTTGTTTTTGCTCAATGAGCTGATCTACTAACGTAATTTTTTGTCTTTTGTTTAATATACCGTTGCATGTATTGATTAATATTTTACAAATCCATGTGTTAAAGTACTCTTCATTTTTGAGTGTATGTATTTTCTCATAAGCCACTGTGATTGCTTCTTGCATCGCATCTGCTACATCCTCATCTTTCTGTAACAATCTACTTGCGACTTTGTATAATACATCTTCATACCGCTGTACAAGAGAAACAAAAGCTTCTCCATCCCCTTTTTTCGCCTTTTTCACCAAGGCTTCTAGCTTTCCCATTTAAGAACCCCCTTGCTAACTCATTTCAATATACGCTTGTTTTCCTGTTCTTTACATCCTATTAGATACAGAAAAACAATATTTGGTTGCATTGATTTTTTCTTTTTACAAAAAAAGAGGATCATCACTTTATTATGAGTGACAATCCTCTCAAATTATTTACGCAACTCCGTACTAAATTTCTCTTCTAACGCTGCTAATCCACCTATGACAATAGTTCGTTTTTTGTAATTCATTTTTAAAAACAAACATCTACAATTTAGAAAACATATTCTACACTATATATTAATGAAAAGTGAGGAAACGCAAATGAATCTGTACCATCAAAAAGGATTCCCTTCCACAAGTACACCTTTTTTTCCTTATATCGATCTACCAAAACTTCCTAATGTCCGAAAAACAATAAATGTATCAAAATCCCCCAAAATTCAACCTCCCATAAAATCATCAAAATCTCCTGAGCTAAAAACCATGTGCTGCAGACAAATTGTAGAACATAAAATTCAGTTAGTTCCCCCTGCCAAAAAAGGAACCACTAAAGTTAAGAAACAGATATTTACTACGATTGAAAAGGTGTGTTCAGAAGTAGTTGTCATCCTTGGGTTTATCCGGAAAACCATTACCTATACAGCAGTAATCCATAACAAAGAGATTCCAAACCATATCATCCAAGACGATGTTCCCTTTCAGTGTCTTATAGAATCAACGGATATTAAAGAAGACCATCAATTTCGCATCATCGAGCAAAAAATACTCAGCGAAGTTTTCGCCCATGAAACGAACTTTGGAAAATCAAATGATTCTCGATTGTATAAGCAAGCCCTTGCTTTCAATTTTATAGAAAAAGATATTATAAAAATTTCCATAAAATGATTACTGAGCAACTCAATATTCTTTCACCACAAATATGAAATTAGATTATTTTTGCTACTAGATTTACAGTTACAGGCCTTTTTAATATGAAATAACCTATTTATTTGATCAAAAATAGAAACCTTGTCCAAGATATCCCCCTATACAAGCTCCGGATATGCCTCATAATCTATAACAGAGAACATAGTATCTCATTTAAAGTTCCAAGATATACGGAGCGAATATAACTATAGAACTAAGGAGGAATACTCAATGGTTTGTCCCCTCATTAATCCAACAACTTGTTGCCAAGTTGTTGTTGAGCGCACCACACAGCTTGTCCCCCCAGCACTTGCAAATACCGTTACCTTCACACAAACGGTTGAAGCGGATATTGAAAGCGTAATCCCAGAAAAAGTTGTAATCTGTGGGGTAGTTCATAAAACTTTAACTTACACTGCTGTTTTAGAAAATGGCACTCTAGTACCGGGTTTTCAAGTTTTCGACGATATCCCTTTTCAATGTGTTATTGACCGCGAAGATGCCAATGAAGGAGACCTTTTCGAAGTCACGGGTGTAGCAATTCTTGGACAAGTTTCTGCCCAAGAACAAAATTTTGGATTTATAAACGACTTGCGAGTTGCTTTTAAATTCCAAGAAAAAGAGATCGTCAAAGTCTGCATTAGAAGACTAGGAGTAACTGGTACTGAAGTAGCTATTGGACTAGGATTTACAAGTGCAGATTGTAACGTTCCCGTTGTTGCACCAGGTCGTTTGTTAGTGAATGGCATTGGATTTGCAGGAATACCAGTTTCTTTCACAATACAAGGTGCAGCAACTGTCTCTCCAACTACAGTTTTTACAGAAGCAGATGGATTCTTCCACACTACCGTCACTGCTTTTGGACCTGGAGATATAACCCTTATAGCTTCAGGTACAGTAAACGGGGTTCCTTTCTTCGGAGAAGTAACCACCCCTTCACCTTGCGTGTGATGAAATGAAGATTCCATCAGCGGAATTTGAACAAGTTGCGCAAGTGAAAAAAATAATAAAAAAGCAGCCAAATGGCTGCTTTTTTATTATTTACGTAACTCCGCACCAAATTTCTCTTCTACCACCGCTAATACACGGCTATGTGCTTCTGTCACTTCTTCATCTGTTAATGTACGCTCTGGGTCGAAGTAGTTCATAGAGAATGCAAGTGATTTCTTGCCTTCTTCCATTTTTTCACCTTCGTATAAGTCGAATAGTGTTACTTCTTTTAGAAGTTCTCCACCTGCTTCTGCAATTACTTGCTTCATTTCGCCAGCTTTTACTTCCGTATTTACTACAACTGCCATATCACGTGTCATAGATGGGAAACGTGGAATTGCTGAGTAGTAAGTTTCTTCTGTATCAGCAGCAAATACTTTTACTAGAGACAATTCGAATACGAACGTATCTTTCACATCTAATTGTTTTTGTGCTTCTGGGTGTAACTGACCGATGAAACCTATCACTTCTTCGTCTAGTAAGATATCAGCTGTACGGCCTGGGTGCATACCTTCACGTTTTGTTGGTAGGTATGTGATATTGTTTGAAACGCCAAGTACGTCGAACAATCCTTCTAATACACCTTTTGCAACGAAGAAATCAACAACTTTCTTCTCACCTTGCCATGCATGATGAAGTGCAAGACCTGTCATAACACCAGCAAGATGTTGTTCTTCTTTCGGAAGCTCGCCTTCTGCTGTTGGTAGGAAGATAGAACCTACTTCATATAATGCAACACTGTCGTTTTTACGAGCGTTGTTATATGAAACTGCTTCTAACAATTGTGGTACTAAGCTTAAACGAAGTTGGCTGCGCTCTTCACTCATTGGAAGTGCAAGATTAACAGGAGCTTTTTCGTTCGGCTCAACCATATATTGTTTTGCTTTATCAGCGCTTGTTAATGAATACGTAATCGCTTCATATAAGCCAGCACCTTCTAAGTAACGACGTACTTTACGACGTTTTGCTTGCGCTACTGTTAATTTACCACGTGTCATTGTACCAGTTGGTAGTGTAACTGGAATATGATCGTAGCCGTACAGACGACCTACTTCTTCTACTAAGTCTTCTGCAATTGTAATATCAGGACGACGTACTGGTACGTTTACATGGAATGTTCCTTCTACTTCTGTAAATGGGAATTTCAAGTTTGTAAAGATTGTACCCATTTCACTTGCAGAGATGTCTGTACCTAATACACGGTTTACTTTTTCAGCTGTAACAGATACTGTACGCTCTTGTACTTGTAAGTTATCAACTTCTACTACACCTTCAAGTGCTTCACCACCAGCATATTTCGCCATTAAAGCTGCTGCATGTTGAATTGCTTCAAATGTACGTGTTGGATCAATTCCTTTTTCAAAACGTGCACTTGATTCACTGCGAAGACCTAAATCTTTTGATGTGCGGCGCACTGTTTGCCCTGCAAAGTATGCAGACTCGATCAGAACGTTTACTGTATCGTTGTCAACTTCAGATTCAGCCCCACCCATTACACCAGCAACAGCCAATGCTTTTGTACCGTTTGTAATAACAAGGTGATGCTCTTGTAGTGTACGCTCTTGATCGTCTAATGTTTGAATCTTTTCGCCTTCTTTTGCAAGACGAACAATGATTTCTTTTGAACCTAATTTATCATAGTCAAATGCATGTAATGGTTGACCATATTCAATTAAAATGTAGTTTGTAATATCAACTACGTTGCTAATTGGACGAATACCCGCTGCCATAAGGCGCGTTTGCATCCACATTGGTGATGGACCTACCTTTACGTTTTTCACCATTTTTGCGATATATAATGGATTTTGCTCTGTTGCTTCTACACTCACAGAAATATAGTCAGAAGTCTTTTCTTCTACCTCTTGTAAGTCAGCGGCTGGTAGTTTCACTTCGCGGCCATAAATAGCAGCTACTTCATATGCAACACCTAACATGTTTAAGCAATCAGCACGATTTGGTGTTAAACCAAGCTCGAGTACTTCATCATGTAAGTTTAAGATTTCAAGTGCATCTGCACCAACTTCAGCGTCACTTGGGAAGATGAAGATACCATCTGCATAATCTTTCGCAACTAATTTACCATCAATACCAAGCTCTTGTAGGGCACAAACCATACCGTGAGAAGCTTCGCCGCGTAGTTTTGCTTTTTTAATTTTGAAGTTACCAGGAAGAACCGCGCCAACTTTCGCAACTGGTACTTTTAAACCTTTTGCAATGTTAGGAGCACCGCAAATGATTTGTACTGGTTCTTCTTCACCGATGTCGATTAGACATTTGCTTAATTTATCAGCTTCTGGGTGTTTTTCACATTCTAATACGTGACCAACCACAACACCTTTTACACCTTTATTTAATACTTCAACGCCTTCTACTTCGATACCACTTTTCGTGATTTTATCTGCTAGTTCTTGTGCCGTTACATCTTTAATATCTACATATTCTTGTAACCAACGATATGATACGAACATATTTATCCTCTCCTTCCCTTACGCTCGTTTGAATTGTTGTAAGAAACGTACATCATTTGTATAGAAATGGCGAATGTCATCAACGCCGTATTTTAACATTGCGATACGCTCTGCACCCATACCGAATGCGAAACCTTGATATTCTTTTGAATCATAGCCAGCCATTTCAAGTACGTTTGGATGAACCATACCTGCACCTAAAATTTCAATCCATCCTGTTCCTTTACAAGTGCCGCAACCTTTTCCGTGACACATCATACAAGAAATATCCATCTCAACAGATGGTTCTGTGAATGGGAAGAAACTTGGACGAAGACGAATTTCACGGTCTTCACCGAACATCTTTTTCACGAATACTTGCAATGTACCTTTTAAATCACTCATACGAATATTCTTGTCAATTACAAGACCTTCAATTTGCATGAACTGATGTGAATGCGTCGCATCGTCATCATCACGGCGATACACTTTACCAGGACAAATAATTTTAATTGGACCTTTTTCTTTATTATTTTCCATTGTTCTTGCTTGCACAGAAGATGTATGTGTGCGTAGCAATGTTTCTTCTGTAATGTAAAATGTATCTTGCATATCACGCGCTGGGTGATCTTTTGGTAAGTTTAATGCTTCGAAATTGTAGTAGTCTTTCTCTACTTCTGTTCCTTCAGCTACTTCATACCCCATACCGATAAATACATCTTCAATTTGTTCAACAACCGCTGTTAACGGATGATGACAACCTGTTTCTACAGGACGGCCTGGTAATGTAACATCAATTGTTTCAGATGCTAATTTCGCTTCAATTACTGCTTTTTCGATATTGTTAATTTTGTCTTCTAAACGCGTTTGAATTGCTTCACGTACTTCATTTACTAATGCTCCCATACGTGGACGCTCTTCTGGAGATAATTTCCCCATGCCGCGTAATACTTCTGTAATCGGACCTTTTTTTCCTAAATACGCTACGCGTACATCGTTTAAGCCCTTTAGCTCTTTCGCTTCTTCAATCAGCTCTAACGCTTTTTGCTTTAGCTCTTTTAAACGTGCTTCCATTTGGAACCCTCCTAATTTTAAAAATAAAAAAACCTCGCTCCCAAAAAGGGACGAGGTAAATTCGCGGTACCACCCTAAATTGACAGAACAAGTCTGCCCACTCAATTAGTTATAACGGCTTGTTAGACCGGAACGCCTTTACATATCAATGGTCCTGGCGTCAACTCCAGAGGTGAATTCACTTCCGTCTACCATAAGAATGCTTTCAGTCTACGGCACTCTCTCCCTATATGGCGATTTTGCAAGCTACTCTTCTCTATCAACGTCTTTTCATTATTTCACTTTTATTATATGTTCATCATGAACATGTACTTCAATTTATTATAAGAAGTTTTTTATCGATTCGCAACTGGGCTTTGTAAATAATACGTTAAAATTCCAGCAGCAACCGCAACATTTAATGATTCTGCCCCGCCATAAATCGGAATATACAAGTTTTGATTACATTTTGTAAGAATTTCTAGGCGTACACCATTTCCTTCGTTTCCTACAATTAATGCAAAACTTCCTGTCGGCGTTACTTCACCATATGGAATTCCGTTTTCAAGAGATGTTCCGTATACAGGAACGTTCTTTTCTTTTAACTTATCTACCCATTCTTCTAAGTTTCCTTTCACAATCGGTAAATGGAAGATTGAACCTTGTGTAGAGCGGAGCACTTTACTATTATAAGCATCCACGCATCCTTCTCCAAGCACAACGGCATGAATACCAGCTGCATCTGCTGTACGAATAATTGTTCCTAAATTACCTGGGTCTTGTAGGCCATCTAATAATAGAAATTTCCCATCTGTAAGAGCGATTTCTTTCTCATGCTTCTCACAAACAGCAAATACACCTTGCGTCGTTTCTGTTTCACGAAGTACCTTTACAATTGCTTCCGGCACAATATACATTTCAACATCAGTAACCGTCCAATCTTTCGGAAGATCTGTCTGATCTGAGACGATAAGTTCTGTTATAACTCCTGCTTTTAAAGCTTCCTCTACTAAATGAAATCCTTCTACAAAGAATAAACCTTTTTTATCGCGCTCTTTTTTCGTCTGCAGCTTTTTCCACTGCTTTACGCGCGGATTTTGTACTGAATCAATGTTTTTCATTCTATGCATTCCCTCTCTTCTTGTCTTCTCATTATAGCCTATTTTTTATACATATTTACATAAAAAAGAACAAAAACTAACGTCAGTTTCAATTCAGAAGAAGAGGTGAAAGTGATGAACTTTAATTTACGCGGCGCTGTATTAGCAAACGTTGCAGGAAATACACAAGGCGAATTACAAGAAACAATTGTAGAAGCAATTCAAAGTGGTGAAGAAAAAATGCTTCCAGGTCTTGGTGTTTTATTTGAAGTGATTTGGCAAAATGCCGACGAAAATGGAAAGCATGAGATGTTAGAGACACTTGAGCAAGGGTTAAAAAAATAAGGAATAGGAAGTCACCTTAGCTTGAGCTAGGGTGATTTTTATTTTCATGATGAATCCCCCCTCTCAATTCTTCTATTCTTAGAAACTGTTCCTTTCTCAAATTCCTCTTCTCCTAAACATTTCTACTTTACTAACACAGGCATGATGGAGTAAAATATCCAAAATATATTTATGTCTATCTTTTTGTTTCCATCATACACATCAACGAATAAAAGGAGTGAATGTTTTATGCGCCGTATCACGCTTGAACAAATTTTCCAACATCACATCGCACAAAAATATATAAACCGTTCCGGAATGGTCCACGCGATCGCCGTCGCTTACCATGCGTTTCACTTAGCAAAAAAGCATCACGCCTCAGTCGATGCTGCAACAAAGGCTGGTTTTCTTCATGATATAGGACATCATACATGGTACACAGGCGGAGAATGGGACTATGAATTGTATAAAAAGAATGATATACATGCGATTAAAGGAGCGGAACGAGCTCATAAATTACTAATTCGATTAGGAGAACATCCAAAACAAGCAAAGGAAATTTCTGTTGCGATTCTCTTGCACACAGATTCCTTTTTACTAGCACAAACGCTTGAAAGAACACCGTTACAAAATATTATTAAGTGGGCGGACGAAGCCGATGAAGAACCAGGTGGAGCACATCACTATCGAACAATCTCTTATGGAAAAGCATTGAAAGCAATTCAGCGATTAGATCGAATGGTAGAGCGTGAATTACAAAAACAACAACCAGCGTCCCTTGCTCGTATTTCTGTAAATAAAAGAAAAGAACAGAGCGAATTTGTTAAACAGTAATATATTTTTAATATACCGGATTGGCAATCCATACAACATCCATCACACATATAAGTGAATGGAATTAGGATAATCATAAATTGAATTATAAAAAGAGGCACCGCTACATAGCGATACCTCTTTTATGATTTTACAACAACTTCAAACACTTCCTTATTTAACACTTTTCGGTAATCTATTTTCTTCTCTCCCTCTTCACCTGATGTGACTGTGGGTGTAAAAACAATTTATATCAGACTATATTCTATTTTTCAATGTTCCCCCGAATAACTAACTGTATATCATCCATACATTCTTCATGTGCGTCGTCTAAAGAAATTAAATGCTTTTGAATAAATACCTTTGATGAGTCCACCCTATCAATAACGAAATATCGTACTTTTCCATTTTGTTTCTTAATCATTCATTTCCAACTTTAAATATCTGATTATTATGTAATATTAGACAATGACATACTGAAACTAAATGTGTATAATTTTTATATATAAATATAAAGAGGAGATTCGATATATGCAATCGACTACACAACTTACATACGGTCCAAAACAATCTATGTCCTGGTTACAATTTTTTGGTTCTTCCTTATTTGCCTTTTTTGGAACAGGACTACTAAGCGGCTTATTTATATTACTCCCGCTTACGATTTATAGTGAAGGCATTACAAATAAAAAGACAATTGCTCTATATGAGTCACTTGGAAATACTGCGAGCACTTTATTACAACTGCTCGTTTTATTGTTATTCATCTATAAGTATGAACCGGTGAAAAAGCTATTATCATCTGCTTTCAATTTCAGGGCACTCAAAAAGGTAAGTACTTACGTATACCTAACTCTTTTCTTCGCCTTAAATATCGTCTTGAATTCACTAATCTCAACACATCTATTTCCCGATGCAACAACGCAACAAGCATCCGCTTTAAACTTGGATGTTCTAAAGCAATATCGAATTTTATTAATTATTGGATCTGCAATTTTCATTCCTATTTTTGAAGAAATTATTTTCCGAGGTATCATCCTTCGTTTCTTCTCAGAACGTTTTCCATTTTGGATTGCTGCAATTGGGACGAGCTTAATTTTCGGAGTCGCTCATACATACTCACTTGGTGTAATGCTTATTACTTTCCTTATGGGGCTATTGATGGCGATTTTATGCAAACGAACAAATTCCATCCTTCCAGCCATGCTATTTCATATTATGAATAATACGCTTGCGTTTTTATAAAGTGAAACTTTAATCAGTGGGGGTTTTCCTCATCCCCCACCTATCTCCCTTGTTTCTCTCTGAATCTTGAGGCGGGGAGTCTTACTGCCCACAAATAACGTGATAAATTGAAACTTTAATCTATTAAATGAAAAAGGAGTATAACTTTGCAAATACGTACACAGTTAGATCATTGGACCTATTTATGAGGAACTTGTATGCAGGGGATTGCTTTTACGTTTCTTTGAAGAGGAGTTTACATTTTGGCCAGCTGCGCTTTTATCCAGTCTATTATTTGGCATCGCTCATACATATTCAGTTGGTGTGATGGTGAGTGCATTTATTACTGGACTATTTGCCGCATTGTTATATAAACAAGATCTATCATTCCAGCTATGTTACTTCATATCATTATCAATACTTCTTCTTTCTTTTATTAAATAAACCTTTTATTGTAAAATATAACTTACAAATTAGGAGGAATTTATAATATGCAAATGTTAAGCTTTCTGTGGGTTTTCTTTATGCCCGTACTTGTATCATGTGGAATAGTTGGTGGAATTTATTTAGTTATAGCAGGAGTCAGGTATCGAAAGCTACTTGTTATTACAATGGGGATTATTTGTTTCTCATTCGTCGCTATGCCTTTTATTTTCTGGGGAATGGGGATTGATAGCGATAAGATCTTACCAATTCCAACTGTCCTGTACTGGATTCTTTTCGCTTTAGCTGGCTTATTGGCAGGTATAAGCGGGATACGTAATCAAATTAAGAGCATTCGCAATATGGGGATTATCATTTGTTCGGCAGGAGTACTGGGAGCTATCTTCTATCAATTGATGTCTCTGCCGATGTAGTTTTTTAAAATATAAGAACACAGAAAAAGCAGAGAAATTAATTCCCTGCTTTTCGGTTCGGCTTATTACCTGATGGCAAGAATAATGATAATACCCAGGCAATACCCGCTAATATTGTTGCAATTAAGAAAGCATCATTAATACCATTAATCGCAGACAGCTTCGAAATTTGTCCGAATAATAGTTGTGAGCTCATCGCATCTCCAGCTTGTGCTGATCCGGCAACCGCTGCTAAACTTTGTCCCATTCCGTGTACTTTATCCACTAAAATTGGGTTTGTTTTTGTTAGCATATTTCCGTAATCCGCTACGTGAGCTGTTGTTTGCTGCGTCATAATTGTAATTAAGATTGCTGTACCAATTGAACCTGCTACTTGTCTAGATGTATTTTGTGTTGCTGTACCGTGAGAAATTAATTTCATCGGCAGTGCGTTCATACCTGCTGTCATAATTGGCATCATAATGAATGACATACCAAATGAACGTATAATATAATCCGTCATAATGACGCTATATGGTGTATCCATCGTTAGCTGCGTAAACTCATACGTTGCATATGTCGTAATCGCTAATCCAACTACTGCTAATGGACGAATGCCATACTTATCAAATAGTTTCCCTGCGATCGGTCCCATAATCCCCATAATTAATGATCCTGGAAGAAGCAGGAGACCTGATTCAATTGGCGTAAAGCCACGAATGTTTTGCAGGTATACAGGAAGTAATAACATACCTCCGAATAATGCCATTGTTACAATCGCGTTAATTAATAATGTAAAAGTAAACGTTGGATATTTAAACACTTGTAAATCCAGCATTTTGTTATCCGTCGTCATCTCTCTCCAAATGAACACCGCTAAACCAATTACACCAATAATAAGTGAAATAACAACTTCGGCACTGCTCCAGCTGTTGTTTCCAGCTTCACTAAATCCATACAGTAAGCTACCAAGTCCAATACTTGAACTAATAACACCAAACATATCTAACTTTGTTTTAGAAACTGGCTGAGCTAGTGTAAAGAATTTTAAAGATAATAATATGATGATTAAACCAATGGCAAACATCGCATAGAACATTAAGTTCCAGCTATAATTTTCAATCACCCATCCTGTTACAGTTGGTCCGATAGCCGGCGCTAAAATCATCGCTACCCCAAGTAATCCCATTGCAGCTCCGCGCTTATGCGGCGGGAACAAAGTCATGAAAATATTCATACCAACTGGCATTAAAATACCAGCGCCTACCGCTTGAATTACACGCCCTGTCATCATCATTGTGAAGTTTCCAGATAACGCACAAATAATAGAGCCGACTGTAAAGAATAACATAGCTGCTACAAACAATTTTCGATACGTAAACCGAGAAACTAAGAAGGCGCTAATTGGTACTAAAATCCCGTTCACGAGCATAAATCCTGTAATTAACCATTGCGCTGTTGAAGTTGATACATTGAACTCATTCATTAATGGAGGCAATGCAACATTAATGATTGTTTGGTTTAAAATGGAAACGAACATACCGAGAATTAATACCGCTACAACTGCTTTTACATTGACATTCTCTACCGGCAATTGCTTTTTCGGTACTTCTTTTGTCATTTTCTGTATTTCTTGTTCTACTACTTCTTTTTTTGTCGTTTCTAATTCTACTACATTGGAAGGTTCTGGTTCTGATTGTTCTGATTGCGTTGTTTCTATCTTACTTACGGCTGGGACTTGTTCTTCTCCCGCGTTCGTTTTTTTCTTTCTTAAAAGACGATTTACAAGGAAGAAGACGATGATACAAAATAATGCATATCCTACAATTAAACCTGAGGACATTTTATCTTCCCCCCTTACTTATGAATACGAACTGTCACATTCATTCCAGGAACAATATTTACTGATTTGCTATGATCTAAAGAAACTTTAACTGGTACAACTTGTGTTACTTTCGTATAATTTGCTGTTGCATTGCTTGATGGTAACATAGAGAACGTATTTGCTGTTGTTAATCCAACTTGTTCTACTTTTCCTGTTAACGTTGTATCAGGATATGCATCTACATATACGTCTACTTCTTGACCTTTTTGTACACTATCAATGTCTGTTTCTTCAATGTTTGCTGTTACCCATAAATCGTTCATATCGTATGCATATGCAATTGGACTACCTGCTCCGACAAACGCATTTGTTGTTGCATTGGATTGAACAACTGTTGCATTTTTAGGAATTGTTACGTCGATTGTTTGCTCACCATTTTGTCCTGATACAGTAACAGCACCTAATTTATCGTTTTCATTGTAGCTCTTACCTACTTCGGCTTTCCATTCTGCTAATTTCCCTGCTACTGGTGATGCGATTGGGATCACTTTCCCATCGATTTTCGCATTATCTGTTTTTAAATAGTTTTCAGCTTGATTATAGTAGTAATAACCGCCAATACCGCCGCCAACTAATACAATTAATGTGATAATATTAATAATCACCATTCTTCGAAACTGATTCATTGCTTTCCTCTCCTTATATCGCATATAATTTTTTTCTAAACTATTTCTACCCCTTTTGTTTATACTGTTTAATGGTTAATTATATTAACCATTAAACAAAAAAATCACACCCTTTGCTATGCAACACAATCTTTACCTGCATGCTCGCGGTGCTGTTTTCTAAAGGAATATCGTTTATAATTATAAATAATTATTTTGAATCTACAACCGACAATGCGAGCATATGTGTTGGTTATCCAACACTTTGCTATCTATTTGTTGTTTAAGTGATTAAAATTCAGCAAGGAGAAATAAAATGTCTATTAAAAATACAAACGATCCGCGTGTGAAACGAACGAGACAATTAATACAGGATGCTTTTGTCGCTTTAGTAGGCGAAAAAGGATTTGAAAATGTCACAGTGCAACATATCGCTGAACGTGCTCCTGTCAATCGCGCTACCTTTTATAGCCATTATCATGATAAATACGATTTATTGGATAAGAGTATAGAGGAGATGTTAGCATCTTTATCAGAAGTGATTAAGCCAAAAAAGCAAACAAAAGAAGATTTTCAGCTTACATTCGATTCACCTAATCCAATTTTTCTAGCCTTATTTGAACACATCGCTGAGAATGCAACCTTTTATAACGTAATGCTCGGAGACAAAGCAGCTGGAAACTATTCTTATAAAATGATGAAAACCATTCAAACACATTTAACATTAAGTCTTTCTATTTCACAGCCAGATGATGACGAACTTATGGTTCCTCGTGATATTCTCATTAGCTATGTAACAGGTGCGCATATCGGTATGATTATGTCGTGGTTAAAAAGAGGGATGATTTATACGCCGCACTTTATGGCGATGCAGCTTACAAGGTTGATTATTTTAGGAGCGCATACTGCTGCTGGACTAGAGAGACCTTTTTAACAAGATATATTTATAACGCATTAAAGATCTTTCATATAGTATTTAGTAATATTTACAAAATCATCAGAGGGAGTATTATTTTATGAAGAGAGGAATAAGTTTTCAAATACCAAATAAATTCGGTTCTTTTCTTGGAGATGTATTAAAACCAATAGACATTTCCACTTTCAGTTGGAGGGTTATCCCCGTAGAGTCTTATTTAGTGGTTAATAATGAGTTAGATATAGATAAAGACCTTTTTGAAACAGATACTAAAATAATGGAAGGTGCTGATCTTAAAAAGCTATTAGAAAACAATGTCTATTGTATTATTTTCGCTGATTTACAAGCATATCCGAAAGGCAAAGTTTCAGAAATTGAAACTTATGAAGAATTCGTTGAAAGTAAGTGTGAACTCGTTCTTTTCGTAGTAGACAGCTGTTATACCGTTATTTACTGCAAAGATAAAGAAAAACTCGAATTACTTTATAAGAACGCAGAAGTCTTCGGATTTGAAAATATACAATTTATTACTGATGAAAATGATACAAGAACAAGAATAACTGCATGGTAAAAACATAAAAAAAGCGAAGGAACCCCCTTCGCTTTTTCTTATTAATTAAATGTGATATTATGTACAGCCTCTTTATCAAGACGTTTGATAACTTCTACAATTAACTTCACTGCATTCTCATAATCATCACGATGTAACATTGCTGCATGAGAGTGAATATAACGAGTTGCAATCGTAATCGCCATAGATGGAATACCATTGACAGAAATATGAATTGCACCTGCGTCAGTCCCGCCTCCAGCTACAGAATCATATTGATAAGGGATATCTAATTCATCCGCCACATCAACTACGAAATTGCGAAGCCCAGTATGTCCAATGACTGATGCATCATATAAAATGATTTGTGGTCCATCGCCCATTTTACTTTGCGCTTCTTTTTCTGTTACTCCTGGTGTGTCGCCGGCAATACCAACATCTACAGCAAATGCGATATCTGGTTTAATATAATGTGCAGATGTTTTCGCACCGCGAAGACCTACTTCTTCTTGAACAGTTCCAACGCCGTATACAACGTTTGGATGCTTTTCATCTTTTAATTGTTTTAACACGTCAATTGCAATAGCACAGCCAATGCGATTATCCCATGCTTTTGCAAGTAGCATCTTTTCATTTTTCATCACTTGGAATTCAAAGTATGGTACAACTTGATCCCCTGGTCGTACGCCCCATTCCATTGCTTCTTCTTTGCTAGAAGCACCGATATCAATGAACATGTCCTTAATTTCAACCGGTTTTTTACGAGCTTCTGCTGGTAAAATGTGTGGTGGTTTTGAACCAATTACACCTGTTACATCACCTTTACGTGTTACAATTGTTACGCGCTGCGCAAGCATAACTTGTGACCACCAGCCACCAACTGTTTGAAAACGAAGGAAACCTTTGTCATCAATTTGCGTAATCATAAAGCCAACTTCATCTAAGTGGCCAGCTACCATAATTTTCGGACCGTTTTCTTCCCCAACTTTTTTCGCAACTAAACTTCCTAAATTATCTGTAGAAAGTTCATCTGCAAATGGTTCGATATATTTTTTCATAACTTCACGTGGTTCGCGCTCATTACCTGCAATCCCGCGTGCATCTGTTAATTCTTTTAGCATTGTCAATGTCGAATCTAATTTTGTCATTGCCAACACCCTCCTTTTTCTTCATTCACTTCATTATACAAAAGTAAATTGAAATATTCAAAAAACAAATCAATACCCTTGTGTTTGACGCTGATGATTGACTTCGTTTTTATCTAAATATGCTTTTTCAATTTCTTCTTGACCAAACTCAAGAGCTTGTCCTAAACGAAGGTAGCTTGTAAATAGTTCAATATAATTTGTAATAGACGGTTGGTCCGTAAAACGAATTACTTTCGCATACGTGTCTAAGAAAATTTCAACTTGTGTTTTGTTCGTTTGAGCACATTTATAAAATAGGAAGTTTTTATCAATTCCCAGGTCAATTCCAATCGATAAAATAAAGTGCAGGCCATCTACATATTCTTCAAGTATAACTTCACGTTCAGCTGCTGGTTTTTTGCTCCAATATTTAAAACAACGTGTTTCATTTGCAAGTTCTCCAACTTCAACAAGGAGTGCTAGCATTTTTTCTTTTAATAATTTCTTCGGTTGTAAATCATGCTCTTTCACAATACGATCATCTAACTCTTTTTGTAATTTAAATAGCTGTAGTAAATCCATTCTATTCCTCCTCCAACATCGCATAAAAACAATGTTGTTTCATCTCATATTTATTGTAAGCTTTAAAAATCCTACCCTTTATTATCTAATTAGCTTCCTAGCCCCTTATAAAATAGCTTGTCCCTAAATCATCAATACGTTTCAGACATCATCTACATATGATGAAACTTCCATATCATCTTTCCATTATAGCAGTGTCGTTTCTACTAGGAAAGATGCCTTTAAACGACAGTAAAAAAGCCAGAGGAAACCTCCGACTTTTTTACTGCATATTCTTCTATATTGTTATAGCTTTTATACTTATTTTGTCATATCAAGTACAACACGTCCATTAATCTTTCCTTCTTCCATTTCACTAAAAATCTCATTAATTTCATCAAGATGACGTGTTTCTATAATTGCTTTTACTTTTCCTTCTGCGGCAAATTGCAATGTTTCTTGTAAGTCTTTTCTTGTCCCTACGATAGAGCCAATAATTTTCACGCCATTTAAGACGGTATCAAAGATTGGTACTTCCATCATTTCTGGTGGTAACCCTACTGCCACACACGCGCCACCTCGTCTAACAGAACGATACGCTTGATCAAATGCCGGCTTTGATACAGCTGTGCAAATAGATGCATGCACACCTTTTACTTTCTCGAATATCCACGCTGCCGCATCTTCTTTAAGTGGATTCACAGCTAAATCTGCACCAAGTTCTTTGGCGAGCTCTAATTTATCATCTACGGTATCAACAGCAACAACATGTAACCCCATTGCTTTTGCATATTGAACGGCTAAATGCCCAAGGCCACCGATACCAAAAATCGCAACCCAATCGCCAGGTTTTGCTTCTGATACTTTTAATGCTTTATATGTTGTAACACCGGCACAAAATAGCGGTGCTGCATCAACGAACTCTAAGTTATCCGGTACTTTCACAACATAATCAGCTGCTGCAACGCAATACTCTGCATAACCACCATCAACTGAGTAACCTGCATTATGTTGATCTAAGCAAAGCGTTTCACGGCCAGATAAACAATATTCACAATGACCACACGCTGAATATAGCCATGGTACTCCAACCCGGTCACCAACTTTTACGTGAGTAACACCTTCCCCTACTTCTTCAATAACTCCAACACCTTCATGTCCTGGAATTAATGGGAGTTTCGGTTTTACCGGCCAATCACCGTGCGCCGCATGTAAATCTGTATGGCAAACGCCGCATGCTTCAATATGTACAAGAACTTCACCAAGTTCAGCTTTTGGTTTTGGAACTTCTTTCACTTCTAACTTCTCTTTGAACTCATTTACAACTGCTGCTTTCATGTAAACGCCTCCTAGTTATAGATACAAAAAGTTCTTACAAGTTCATCTTAATATAATAGAAGAAACGAGAGGCAGTTGAATTATGACAATAATTTGCGAAATATATCACAAATTATTGAACAATTATATTAATTATAAAAGTAGCTCCAAACAATAAAAAAAACCTCAGAAGAAAATTCTTCTAAGGTTTTTGAACAATTAGTTTAAGTTGTTTTTTGCAACTGTTGCTAATTCAGCGAAAGCTTTTTCGTCATGAACAGCTAAGTCAGCAAGCATCTTGCGGTTAACTTCGATACCAGCAACTTTTAAACCGTGCATTAAACGGCTGTAAGAAAGACCGTTAATACGAGCAGCTGCGTTGATACGAGTGATCCATAATTTACGGAAGTCACGTTTCTTTTGACGACGGTCACGGAATGCATATAGTAAAGATTTCATAACCTGTTGGTTAGCAACCTTAAATAATGTATTTTTAGAACCGTAGTAACCTTTTGCTAATTTTATAACTTTTTTACGACGTTGACGAGTAACTGTACCACCTTTTACTCTTGGCATAATATTACCTCCTATTTGTTCTATATATCAGCCGAACTTATTTTAAGTTGTCAAGCATTTGACGAATGCGTTTGAAGTCACCAGCGCTTACTACACCAGCTTTACGTAGTTTACGTTTAGCTTTCGTAGATTTGTTAGCGAATAAATGGCTTGTGTAAGCGTGTGAACGCTTAAGTTTACCAGATCCAGTCTTTTTGAAACGCTTTGCAGCGCCGCGATGAGTTTTTTGTTTAGGCATAGGTATTTCCTCCTCTATCTATTACTTATCGTTTTTCGGTGCTAAAACTAAGAACATACTACGTCCTTCCA
>Ga0102589_1001509_pt1 | contig 31017 bp, 35 predicted proteins | sample AraplaMF_Col_mLB_FD_76858 | JGI IMG/M metagenome (GOLD analysis project Ga0102589, IMG submission 76858) | Arabidopsis root microbial communities from the University of North Carolina, USA - plate scrape MF_Col_mLB | ecosystem: Host-associated > Plants > Roots > Endosphere | place: USA...
TCTTTTCAATATCCAATGTTTGTTTCAGTTTTAGAAGAGAATCCTCATTTACCAAAAAACTTAAGCAGTAATGAAAAAGATCGGGTTATCGCTGAAAAGCTCCTTTCTGATTCATTAATAAATTTCCAAAGAGATCGTTTAATGAGACTGATTGATGAAGCCTTAGATCAACAAGATGCAAAAAGGTTTCAGGAATTAACAAATCAATTAAAAACTTTAATGACTTAAAGAATTGATCAACTAAAAGAGTCCTCATTTTATGAGGACTTTTTTTCTTTCTTAAAATAGTATTATATGGTTAAATGGAAAATAGATATTTGTTCACAAAAATTTCACAATTATGTTTAAGGTATTTTCAAATAGGAAGAAGGAAGCAAAATGAAATGGACGACGAGTGATTTAGAACAGGTTTTAGCACATCAACAATACATAGATACAATAATTGTGCCACTATGTCCTGTATCATTACATAAAGATCAGATCAGTCTTGCAGAGCAACGAGAGGATCTAATCATTCTTACATCAGAAATTGAACGTACATATAAAGGTAGGGTTGTAATCGCACCGGAATTTACTTATTTATTAGGGGAAAACAACAAATTAGACCGCTTAAGTGAGTGGCATCAAGAGTTTATTCAAAGCGGAATGAAACATGTTTTTTATGTGACCTGTGATTATGATTGGAAACAATTAAATGCTGAGTTTGACGAATCATTAATTTGGTTACCTGCATTAAACATTAATAATTTAGATGAGACAACACAAAGAGTAATTGTAGATAAACAATTAACGCATTTAAATGCATTATTTTCTAAAATATGGGGATAAAAATAAAAACAACATTATTAATATGATTATTATTAGGATATTATTGACCTTCTAAATTTGTTATTATATTATGAAAGTGTCCTAGTTTTATTATTATAGCTGTTGTCCGTACAGGAGTACTTGTGATAGAGGGGGGAATTTTCATGAGTGAAAAGGTTTCAAGACGCCAGTTCTTAAACTACACATTAACTGGTGTAGGCGGGTTCATGGCTGCAGGAATGCTAATGCCATTAGCACGTTTTGCCATTGACCCAGTTTTACAAAAAGAAGAAGCTGGATCATTAGTGCAGGTAGGATTACTGAAAGATTTAACAAATGAACCAAAACGATTTGACTTTAAAGTTAAACAAGTTGATGGTTGGGTAAAATCTGATGCTCCTCATTCTGCATGGGTTTACAAGGAAGAAAATGGAGACATCGTTGCATTATCACCTGTTTGTAAGCATTTAGGCTGTACAGTAGGTTGGAATGACAATAAAGATAATCCAAATCAATTCTTCTGTCCATGTCATGGTGGTCGTTATGAAAAAAACGGTCAAAATATCAAAGGAACACCACCACTTGCACCACTTGATCATTATCAAGTAAAAGTGGAAAAAGATGCTTTTTATCTTGGTAAAGCGTTACCACAAGGAGGAAAATAATCGTGTTAAACAAAATTTACGACTGGGTAGATGAGCGATTAGAAATTACACCTCTGTGGAGAGATATCGCTGATCACGAAGTACCAGAACACGTTAATCCAGCACATCATTTTTCAGCATTCGTATATTGCTTTGGTGGATTAACATTTTTCGTTACAGTAATTCAAATTTTATCTGGAATGTTCTTAACAATGTATTATGTTCCGGATATTAAAAATGCATGGGAATCAGTTTATTACTTACAAAACAACGTTGCATACGGACAAATCGTTCGTGGTATGCATCACTGGGGTGCAAGTTTAGTAATTGTTATGATGTTCTTACATACTTTACGTGTATTCTTCCAAGGCGCATATAAAAAGCCTCGTGAGCTTAACTGGATTGTAGGGGTTTTAATTTTCTTCGTAATGCTTGGATTAGGCTTTACTGGATATTTATTACCTTGGGATATGAAAGCATTATTTGCGACAAAAGTAGGTCTGCAAATTGCTGAACAAACACCATTTATTGGTAAGCAAGTAAAAACGTTAATTGCAGGTCATCCGGAAATTATCGGTGCACAAACACTAACTCGTTTCTTCGCAATTCATGTATTCTTCTTACCTGGTGCTTTACTTGCTCTAATGGGTGCGCATTTCATGATCATTCGTAAGCAAGGTATTTCAGGTCCACTATAAGATTTAGTGCATGGGCTTTAGTTACTAACTAAAGTGTGTCGAAATAAAGGAGGGAGAACATGCATCGCGGTAAAGGAATGAAATTTGTAGGTGACTCACGTGTACCTACAATGGCAGGTCGTAAAGCAAATATTCCAAAAGATTATTCTGAGTATCCTGGAAAAACTGAAGCATTCTGGCCAAACTTCTTATTAAAAGAATGGATGGTAGGAGCAGTTTTCTTAGCTGGATTCTTAACATTAACAATAGCACATCCATCTCCACTTGAGAGGATTGCTGATCCAACTGATACTGGTTATACACCATTACCAGACTGGTATTTCTTATTCTTATATCAATTCTTAAAATATAGCTTTGCTTCTGGGGATTATAACGTATTAGGTGCTTTCGTAATTCCTGGTCTAGCGTTTGGTGGTTTATTATTAGCGCCATTTTTAGACCGTAGTACGGAAAGAAAACCTTCTAAACGCCCATTAGCTACTGGCTTTATGTTACTTGGTTTTGCAGGCGTTATTTATTTAACGTGGGAAGCAACAGCTCACCATGATTGGAAAAAACAAAAAGAGCAAGGTAAAATCCGTGCGTTTGTTGAGCTAAATAAAGAAGATCCTGCATACAAGTTATTACAAAAAAATACATGTGTATCATGTCATGGTGATAACCTTGAAGGTGGAGCGGCAGCGCCTAGTCTTCAAAATAGTGGCTTAAAACCAGAAGAAATTGCAGAAATTGCAGTTAAAGGTCAAAAAGCAATGCCAGCTGGCGTATTTAAAGGTACTGATGAAGAACTGAAAGTCCTAGCTGAATTTGTTTCAAAAGCTGGTCAAGCTGAATAATAAAGAAGAGTCGAATTTTCGACTCTTTTTTTAATACATATCTTATACTGAAATAGTAACATGTCAGATAGGTCTTTTATCATTGGAATTGTGAACGTTGTGTTATAAAATATAGTTAGTCATTAAGTACAAATGAAAGTGAAGTGTGAATGTGAACGTTCTTTACAGTTTAATGAGGCTACGTTCGAGTTTAATTGCCTTATTCATAGTAAATGTACTTGGAACAATATATGGCTATGTCTGGTACAAATATCAATTAATTGAGACACCGGGCTGGCTAAGGATAGTTGTTCCAGATAGCCCAACAGCATCTCTCTTTTTTTGTTTTGTTTTATTATTATGGTTTTTCAAAAAACAAAGTGGATTAATAGAAGCATTAGCATACGTAAGTTTAGTCAAATACGGAATTTGGGCAGTTGCCATGAATGGAGCTGTTTTATATATAGAGGGTGAACTTAATCAAATTGCTATTATGTTAATCCTTTCCCATGCCGGTATGGCACTACAAGCAATTCTCTATGCCCCTATGTTTAAAGTGAAAAAATGGCACTTAGCGGTTGCAAGTATATGGATTTTACAGGATTTAATTTTTGATTATGTATTTGGAACGATGCCTTCTTATCGTATGCTTGGGTTATACCAGGAATGGATTGCTTTATTTACTTTCTGGTTATCAATATTTGTTATTTTAATTGCTTATTTCCAGTTAATTTTTAAAAATAGAGCTTCAATCTGAACAGTTCTATTCTTGTCCGTCCTCTCATAATTATTAGTAGTTATGAGGGAGGGATTTGATGAAAAAATTAATAGTGGGAATCAGCATTTTTTTTATTTTCTTTTCATTTAATCATCAAAAAAGTTTAGCTAAAATAGATTCCGAAACTTCTTTAATAGAAAAATCATTATCTTTAGTTCAAGAAGGTGATTATGTTCATAGTGCAAATCTCATTGAACAATTTGAAGTGAAGTATATGGAAAGTGCAAAAAAGAATAAGGATTTTACACCAAAAGATTTAGAAACGATTTCTGTGACTTTCCAAAATGCTTTACAATCATTAGAAAATGATGCCAGTGATTCACAAGAAAAAATTGCAAAAGTTCTTGGATTAAGACTATTAATTGATGCGAGGGAAACATCTGTTCAACCAATGTGGAAAGAAATGAAAAATGCAGTTATGACGCCTTTACATAATATGGATGCTGCTTATAAAAGAGGTAATACAGAAGCATACGATATTCAATTAAATCAATTCTTACATCAATTTGAGATCATTTACCCAAGCTTATTAAGTGATCTTTCGTATGATGAAGTAAAGAAAATCAATTCACTCGTTTCGTTTCTAGATGACTATCGTGTGAATAAAGAGGCTTTACCTGCATTTAGTCAAAAATTAGATCAGACTCAAACAGAGTTATTAATGATTTTTGAGCAAGGAAACTCAATATTCCCGCCAACAACATTTTGGACATTATTTACAACAGGTGGTATCATAGTCGGTACTCTTTGTTATGTTGGATGGAGAAAATATATAGGTGAGCGGAATAAAAACAAAAAGCAAAGAGAGCATAATGATTGACAAATTTCCCGTTTAATCATTACAATATTCTAAAATATCTTTCTTTGGAGGAATAGCAATGGGTTTTATTATTTACTTTCTTCTTGTGTTAATCATTCCGATTTATGCACAAATTAAAGTGAAGTCTACTTTTAATAAATATGCAAAAGTAAGCTCTACATCAGGAATGTCAGGTGCAGAGGTAGCAAGAAAAATATTAAATGATAATGGATTATTTAATGTTGCAGTAGAAGAAACTCGTGGTTATTTATCAGATCATTATGATCCACGTGCCAAAGTAGTTCGATTATCATCTGCAAACTATCATGGTCATTCTGTTGCAGGTACTGCAGTTGCAGCTCATGAAGTAGGTCATGCAATCCAAGATGCAAAAGATTATGGTTTCTTAAGATTTCGACATTCATTAGTTCCTGTAGCAAATTTCAGCTCAAACTTCTCGTGGATCTTTATCTTAATTGGGATTTTTTCTCAGGCATCAGGAATGTTATTAGTCGGTATTGCCCTATTAGCACTTGGGGTGTTATTCCAAATTGTAACTTTACCAGTTGAATTTAATGCATCAAGTCGAGCTTTAACTCAAATGACAACAAGTGGGATAATTAACTCGAACGAAAATGTATATGCAAAACGTGTTTTAAATGCAGCCGCATTAACATATGTAGCAGCAGCAGCTGTAGCGGTGATGGAGTTATTAAGATTAGTATTAATCTATACAGGAATGCAAAGTGACGAAGATTAATGCAAAAAGAGGTTCTTAAGCAAATGCTAAGAACCTCTTTTTTTTTTATGGTTGAATAGGTACTTTATTTTCATCAAGTGTAAAGCCTTCACCTAATACATCATGAACTTCTGTTACAGCAACAAATGCATGGGGATCAATATCTTGAATAATATTTTTTAAATGAACCAATTCGTTTTTTGGAACGACACAGAATAAAACATCCTTACTTTCTCCTGTAAATGTACCAGTCCCTTTTAAGTAAGTCGCTCCACGTTCCATCTCCTTCATAATACGAGCAGCAATTTGATCATTTTTATCTGAAATGATATTTGCGCCACGTGCAGCATATGCTCCTTCTTGCATGAAGTCGATAATTCTTGCGCCAACGAATACAGCTACTAATGTGTACATTGCTTCATAAGCTTTTAAATATGTTAATAGAGATAATGTGATTACGACAAAGTCGAAAACAAACATTGTTTTACCCATATTGATGCCTTTGTATTTATAGGCAAGACGAGCAATGATATCAACACCACCAGTTGTACCACCGAAACGAAAAATGATTCCAAGTCCAACCCCGATAAATACACCAGCAAATAATGAAGCTAACATTAAATCTCCATGTACATCAATTGTAAATGGGAACTTCTCAAATAATTTTAAGAAGAAGGAAACTGCAACTGTACCAATAATTGTATAGAGCATTGTAACGGTTCCAAGTAATCTCCAACCAATAAAAAATAATGGAATATTTAAAGCTAAATTTGAAATCCAAACAGGAATATGAAACTCTGCTAAAAGAATTAAGTTAATCCCTGTGAATCCTCCTTCAGCTAGGTTGTTTGGAATATTGATATTCAAAATACCAAAAGAAAAAATTGCAGAACCTAAAAGAATAAAAAAGATATTGCGTAACTTCAAATTAAAAATCATAAACTTCCTCCATACTAATTAAAATCACCCTAAACTCTTATTTTTATCTTATCTTGTATTTTTTTCAAGTAAAATAATATATAATTTGTCAAAATGTGGTCATTTCGATAAGATTTAGTTGAGGAGTTGATATTAGTATGCACGAAAAAACGATGAAAGAAATGCAAAATGAAGTTGATACATATATTGGACAATTTAAAGAAGGTTATTTTAGCCCTTTAGCAATGATGGCTCGTTTAACAGAAGAAATGGGTGAATTAGCTAGAGAAATTAATCATACATATGGTGAAAAACCAAAGAAAAATACAGAAAAAGAAAAACTAATTGAAGAAGAGCTAGGCGATGTATTATTCGTAATGATTTGTTTGGCAAATAGTTTACATATTGATCTAGCGCAAGCCCATGATATGGTTATGGAAAAATTTAATACTCGAGATAAAGATCGTTGGACAAGGAAGGATTGAATCATATGGAGAAAGTAATTCGCGTTGTTTTGGCAGGACCAAGAGGTAAAATGGGTACAGAAGCACTTCAGTTAATTGAAAGAACTGAGCATTTTGATCTTGTTGCTGCAGTAGATTATAAATATGGCGGAGGCTCTGTTCAACAGTTTTATCCAGGGTTTCAAGGTGAAGCAGCTGTTTATGAAACGTTAGAAGAATGTATTGAAAATGAGAAATTTGATGTCTTAGTTGACTTAACTACGCCTGAGATTGGCAAAAAACATGCATTTTTATCATTGAAAAACGGCATTCGTCCTGTAATCGGTACGACAGGATTTACGAGTGATGAATTAGCTGAATTAAAAGAGCTGGCTTCTCAAAAAAGTTTAGGTTGTATTATTGCGCCGAATTTTGCAATTGGGGCAATTTTAATGATGAAATTCTCTGCAATGGCTGCTAAATATTTTAAAGACATCGAAATTATAGAGCTTCATCATGACCAAAAATTAGATGCACCATCTGGAACAGCACTAAAAACTGTACAAATGATTCAAGAAGCACGAGAATATAAACGACAGGGCCATCCAAATGAAGTTGAAACTGAAAAAGGAGCAAGAGGAGCAGATCTTAGTGGTATGAGAGTACATAGCGTAAGATTGCCAGGCTTAGTTGCTCATCAGCAAGTTCTATTTGGCGGAGATGGACAATTATTAACAGTCCGTCACGATTCAATGAATAGAGCATCCTTCATGTCAGGCGTAAAGGTTTCAATTGAAGAGGTAATGAAGCTTTCAGAACTTGTCTATGGCTTAGAAAATATTATGGATTGAGGCACAACCATCATTTATAGAAATCCACTGAAATTTTAGCCTCAAGAACCCGAGTTAAATGATTTACTTATACTAAGCGATGTATACCAGAACCTGTTAAAACTAACACTCAGTCAACAAGGGCGATTGTAAAATTAATAAGTTAGTTTGGAAGCGAGTGAAAAAATTGGATTATTTTGATGTGTTAGCATTTGGTGCCCATCCAGATGATGTTGAAATTGGCATGGCTGGGACAATTGCGAAACTAACAAAGTTAGGATATAAAGTAGCAATCTGTGATTTAACTGAAGCAGAACTTTCTTCAAACGGTGATACAACGACAAGAAGAAAAGAAGCTGAAAAAGCAGATGAAGTTTTAGGGGTTAAAAAGCGTTTTAATTTGTCATTACCTGACAGAGGTCTCTATGTAAGTGAAAATACAATTAAGGAAGTCGTTCAATTAATTCGAATGACAAAACCAAGTATCGTATTTTCTCCATATGAAATTGATCGACATCCAGATCATGGTAATTGTACAAAAATTATTGAAGAAGCAGTTTTTTCTGCGGGGATTCGAAAATATCATGCAACTTCAAATTATGAGGCCCATAAAGTCAAAAATGTATATCAATACATGATCAATGGATTTCATAAACCGGATTTCATTGTTGATATTTCAGAAACAATCAATGATAAACAATTGGCATTAGAAGCATACGAAAGTCAATTTACACCTGGTGAATTTGGTGTAGCGACGCCTTTAACAAATGACTATGTAAATAGTGTAATAGCTAGAGAAAAGATGATTGGAAAAGAAGTTGGTATTTCTTATGGTGAAGGGTTTATGAGTAAAAAACCACTTTTGTTAAATGCTGATTGGCTTCTTTAGTAAAAAAGAGAAGATTATTAGGAGAGATAAAATGAAGTTAAAAATAGGGATCACATGTTATCCCACTGTTGGTGGTTCTGGGGTTATTGCTACTGAACTAGGTAAATTATTAGCGGAGCAAGGACATGAGATTCATTTTATTTCATCAAGTATGCCTTTTCGATTAAATAAAGTAAATCCAAATATTTACTATCATGCTGTAGAAGTAAATCAATACTCGGTATTTCAATACCCTCCGTATGATTTAGCGTTAGCTAGTAAGATGGCTGAAGTAGCGAATCGTGAAAAATTAGATATTCTACATGTGCACTATGCAATTCCTCATGCTGTTTGTGCTTTTTTAGCGAAACAAATGATTCATCATGAAGTGAAAATTGTAACAACATTACATGGAACGGATATTACGGTACTAGGTTACGATCCATCTTTAACAGAATTAATAAAATTTGGTATCGAAAAATCTGATGCAGTTACGGCTGTATCAAATGATCTTGTTCGACAAACAAATGAACTTGTTAGTCCGGATAAGGATATTCAAACGGTTTACAATTTTATTGATGAACGAGTTTACTATAAACGGAATTGTCGTGCATTAAAGGCTGAGTACGGAATAGAGGAACATGAAAAAGTCATTATTCATATTTCTAATTTTAGACAAGTAAAACGAACAAAAGATGTTGTAAATGTTTTTAATTTAGTTCGAAAAGAAATCCCAGCAAAACTACTATTAGTTGGTGATGGACCAGAGCTTTCAGTACTTTGTAAATTAGTCAATGAACTTGGCATAGAAAAAGATGTATTATTTTTAGGAAAACAAGAAAATGTTGAAGAATTGTTATCGATGAGTGATGTGAAGCTGTTATTATCATCAAAAGAAAGCTTTGGTCTTGTACTTTTAGAAGCAATGGCATGTGGCGTACCATGTATAGGTACAAGAATCGGTGGTATCCCTGAAGTAATTGAACATGGTGAAAATGGTTATTTATGTGATTTAGGAGATATTGAGCAAATTACGTATCACACACTAAATTTATTAAAAGATGAACAACTGCACCAGAAAATCTCTAAACGCTCAATTGAACTGGTAAAAGAGCGATTCCATTCATCTCAGATAGTTTCACAGTACTTAACAATCTATAAGGAATTATTAGGACTGAATTGATCATGAATATATTTGAAAATGCAAAGCCAATCTTAATAAAACTAATCGAAAATGGGTATGATGCTTATTTTGTTGGTGGTTGTGTACGAGATAAATTACTAAACAAAGAAATTGGAGATATTGATATTGCAACTTCTGCATTACCTGAAGAGGTAATGAGTATTTTCTCAAAAACTGTGCCTACTGGACTACAGCATGGCACAGTTTTAGTTATTGAACAGAATGAATCCTTCGAGATTACAACATTTCGAACAGAATCAACTTATGAAGACTACAGAAGACCTTCGGAAGTTATTTATGTAAAATCAATTCTTGAAGATTTAAAACGAAGAGATTTTACGATGAATGCAATTGCAATGGATGTGGAAGAAAACTATATTGATCCATTTAACGGGGAAGAAGCAATAAAACAAAAATTAATACAAGCTGTAGGAAATGCAAATGAAAGATTTCATGAAGATGCATTACGGATGATGAGGGGAATTCGCTTTGTTAGCCAGTTAGATTTTACAATGCATCATGAAACGTTTCTTGCAATCCAAGCAAATTGTTCGTTAATCGAAAAAATTGCTACTGAACGAATCAGTGTAGAATTTGAGAAAATGCTAATCGGAAAATCACCAAAGAAGGCAATTCAATTATGTATTGATACGAACATCATTCAGCATCTACCAAACTTTAAAGATGGCAAACAGATTTTTACAAAAATTCAAACGATGCCAATCGAAAATTTGAAGTCCATCGAAGAGTTTTGGGCATTGATACTACTGGTTGGGAAGTTTGAACAACCAGAGTCTATTCTTCGTAACTGGAAAATGTCGAATGAACGAATAAAACATATTCTAAAACTATATTGTTTGTTGGAAAATGATGAAATAGAGTGGAGTCATTCGAATTTATACAAAACAGGATTAACGTATGCACAAAAATATGAGCGATTACAAGTCGTTTTAGGGAATGAGAAAAATAGAAGAACTGAAGAATCATTAACAGATCAGTTTAATCAATTATCAATTCATTCAAAAGCTGAATTATGCTTTACAGGTAATGATTTATTAAAATGGACAAATGAAAAAGCTGGACCATGGTTAAAAGAAGTGATTAGTGAAATCGAAATGCTAATTGTAGAACTAAAATTAGACAATAACCAACCTGAGATAAAGGAGTGGTTTCAAAAGTGGCATCAAAAGTAAAAGAACAAATCATACAACTATTCACAGAAAATCATGACAGGTATTTGTCAGGACAATATTTGAGTGATAAATTAGGAATTTCACGTACCGCAATATGGAAATACATGAAAGAGCTACAAGAAGAAGGCATTGAAGTAGAGGCAGTTCGTAAAGTTGGATACAAAATTATTGGTAAATCCGACAGAATGACTTCAACTGATATCCAACTAGGTTTAGAAACAAAAAAATTTGGTCGACAAATAGTCTATCAAGAAGAGGTAAATTCTACTCAAATTATTGCAAACGAATTGGTAATGAATGACGCTCCTGAAGGTACAATCGTTGTTGCAGAAAGACAATTAAAAGGACGTGGCAGACTACAAAGAAATTGGGTCACATCAGATGGGAAAGCAATTGCAATGAGTTTAATCCTTAGACCATCTATTTCACCTAGAGTTGCGCCACAGCTTACTTTACTGACAGCGGTTGCGATTGCTTCTGCAATTGAAAAAGTAACTGGTATTCATCCGAATATAAAATGGCCAAATGATTTATTAATTAATCAGAAAAAGGTTTGTGGAATTTTAACTGAGATGCAAGGTGATGCAGATTGTATAAAAAGTGTCGTAATCGGCATTGGAATCAATGTAAATCAAGTTGAAAGCGATTATCCATTAGAGCTTTCTGATATTGCAACCTCTTTAAGAATTGAAAAAGGGCAACCATTTTTACGTGCTAAATTAATTCAAGTCATTCTAGCAGAATTTGAAAAGTATTATGAAATTTTCCTTGAAAAAGGATTTAAACCGATAAAAATTCTGTGGGAAAGCTACGCTATTTCATTAGGAAAACAAATAAAAGCGACGACATTAACAGAAGAAATATTCGGTCATGCAATTGGTATTACTGATGAAGGACAGCTTTTACTTGAAGATCCTGCAGGTATGATTCATACCATTTATTCTGCAGATATTTCATTTAACAAATAATTCTAGTCGTTTTCTCGATAAATTGTTATAATATGGATTGAAATGGGTGGTATCCTAATAGGAACTACACCAAGCTATACCTTTTTAATATAAAAATGTGTCTGCCTTGATCCATTATTGGACTGGGACAGAGGAATGAGATGGTTTACAATTTTCCTTTGTTCTCTCCTGAGCAAAGGTTTTTTATTGTAGCCCCCATTTCCTCTTCATTCAAAAGGAGGAAACGAGATGAAAACAACGAAGGATTTTGTATCAATGAAGGAAAACAAGGATCCAATCGTAATGATTACAGCTTACGATTATCCATCAGCTTTATTAGCTGAAGCAAGTGAAGTTGATATGATTTTAGTAGGAGATTCACTTGGCAATGTTGTATTAGGATATGATTCAACAATAAAGGTTACGGTTGATGATATGATCCATCATTCTAAAGCTGTTAAACGAGGAGCTAAAAATACGTTCATTGTAACAGATATGCCGTTTATGTCTTATCATGTTTCAAAAGAAGAAGCATTAAGAAGTGCTTGCAGAATTATGCAAGAAGGCGATGCACATGCTGTAAAGCTAGAAGGTGCAGATGAACATGTTTTAGAAGTCATTAAAGCATTAACAGCTGCTGGTGTTCCGGTCGTTGCCCACTTAGGTTTAACACCTCAGTCAGTAGGTGTCTTAGGTGGATATAAAGTTCAAGCACGTGATTCCGAAAGTGCAATGAAATTGTTTAATGATGCAAAAAAATGTGAAGAAGCGGGCGCATTTGCAATTGTGTTAGAATGTATTCCAAAACAAATTGCAAAAGATATATCACATGATTTATCAATTCCAACAATTGGGATTGGTGCTGGTGTTGAATGTGATGGTCAAGTACTTGTTTATCACGACTTAATAACTTATGGTGTCGGTAAGGTTGCAAAGTTTGTTAAACAATATGCAAATGTTTCGACAACAATCGAAAATGCAATCGCATCATATGTTCAAGAAGTTAAAGCTAAACAGTTTCCAGATGATAAGCATTCTTTCACTATGAAGGAAGAGCAGTTAAAGGCATTATACGGGGGAAGTTCGCAATGAAGGTTTTTCATAAAATAAAAGATTTACGAGATGAACTGAAATCTCATCGAAATACTCAAACAATCGGATTTGTTCCAACAATGGGTTATCTCCATGAAGGTCATGTAACTTTGTTGAAAGAAGCTCGAAGAAAAAATGACCTTGTCGTATTAAGTATTTTTGTCAATCCTACTCAATTTGGCCCAAATGAAGATTTTGATCAATATCCGAGAGACTTTGAAAGAGATGAGAAAATTGCTAGTAATGCTGGGGTAGATTACCTATTTTATCCAACAGTTGAAGAAATGTACCCAAATGAATTAAAATCTACAATGAAGGTAACGAAACGAGTTGATGTACTTTGTGGCGAAAAGAGACCAGGTCACTTTGATGGAGTAGCATTAGTCGTTACTAAGTTATTTAATATTGTTGGCCCAGACGACGTCTATTTTGGATTAAAGGATGCTCAACAAGTTGCCGTTATCGAAGGATTAATTGAGGATTATAATATTCCAGTAACTTTAAATGCAATTCCAACTGTTAGAGAAGAAGATGGATTAGCAAAAAGTTCTAGAAATATTTATTTAACGGAAAAAGAGCGATTAGAAGCTCCATTCTTATATAAAAGCTTACAAAAAGCTGTAGACGATATTAAAAATGGAGAACATAATGTTGAGCAACTAATTGAACAGATTGCTCGATCAATTCATAACAAAACGTCTGGCACGATTGATTATATAAATATTTATTCATATCCTAATTTAGAAAAAATAGATACAATCAATGGAAAAATCATCATAGCTATCGCTGTGAAATTTTCAAATGCACGATTAATTGATAATATAATCGTTGATATTTGATCGTATGTAGGGGGAAAAATAGATGATTCGTACAATGATGAGAGCAAAACTTCATAGAGCTACTGTAACAGAAGCAAATTTAAATTATGTTGGAAGTATTACAATTGATGAAAATTTAATGGATGCAGTAGATGTTCGTGAAAATGAAAAAGTACAAATTGTAAATAACAATAATGGTGCTCGACTTGAAACTTACGTAATCCCAGGAAAACGTGGAAGTGGCGTTATTTGTTTAAACGGTGCAGCAGCAAGACTTGTTCAAGAAGGCGATAAGGTTATCATCATCGCTTACGGTCAAGTTGAAGAAGAAAAGCTTGATCAACATGTGCCAAATATTGCAATATTAAATGATAACAATGAAATTGTCGAAATGATTGGTAAAGAAATAGCAGGGACAATTAAGTAATGGAAATCCCCTCTTTTTAGGGGATTTTTTTGTATTGTTTAATTTGTTTTATGCAAAATAATCACAATAGAGAAAATGGAGGTGGCAAAAAATGAATAAGTTTGTTGTAGTTGACCTAGAAACGACAGGTAACAACAGTAGAGGTCAAGATCGAATTATTCAAATTGCAGCCTTTGTACTTGAGAACGGAGAAGTAATAGAGCAATTTTCTAGTTTTATCAATCCGCTTATTGAAATTCCAACCTTTATCAGTGAGTTAACAGGAATACATAAAGATATGGTGTCACATGCACCACAGTTTGAGCAAATTGCAGAAGAATTATATCCGATTTTTGAGGATGCATACTTTGTAGCTCATAATGTTCATTTTGACTTAACATTTTTACAAAAGGAATTCGAACGTGTTGGCTTCAAAAAAATCCATCCTTTATCAATTGATACAGTTGAATTGACGAGAATTTTATATCCGACATTATCAAGCTATAAGTTGTCAGATTTAGCAAACGTATTTCATATTGAACACGAAAATCCACACCAAGCTGATAGTGATGCTGAAGTAACTGCAGAATTATTAACGATTTTACTTAAAAAGCTTGAAGATTTACCATACGCTTCTTTAAAAATACTTGAGAACCTAAGTAAAAGCTTCAAAAGTGACATTACATACTATATTTCTGATTTAATTCAAAAAAAATCAGAGTCGACAAAAAAAGAAGAAAATATAGAAGAATTTAGAAGAGTAGCGATTAAAAAACGTAATTTCAGTTTACCACAAGAGGAAGAGGATTTTGTTGAGTTTAAAGAATACCTGAAGCGCGATTTAAACCAGCGAATGGAAGTTGAAATGCCAACTTTCCATAAAAGAGAAGAACAGATTTCTTATATGCAGGATGTTTTTGAAGCATTTCAATCAAACAAAATCCTTTTATCCGAGGCAAGTACTGGTGTTGGGAAAACATTTGGTTATTTAATTCCGTCTGCTTTTTTCTCAAAACAATTTGGTAAGCAAGTCATCATTAGTACAAGTACGATTTCATTGCAAAAACAAATTACAAAAAAACATTTAGCAACTGTTGAAACATTATTACCATTTCAATTAAAAGTAGCTTCGATACAAAGTAAAAAAAATTATCTTTGTCTGCAAAAATTTGAATATGTGATTGATGAATTTGATGATAATTACGATAGTATTTTATCAAAAGCTATGATTTGTGTTTGGTTAACAGAAACAGATAGTGGAGAATTAGACGAGCTTTCTTTACCATCTGGTGGGATTCATTTATGGGAACGAGTATGCTGTAATGATGAAAGTGAAAATAAAAGGTCAAATCCTTGGTATCATAAATGTTTTTATCAAAGAGCAAAAAATCAGTTAATGCTAGCAGATTTAATAATTACAAATCATGCTTACTTATTATCAACTTTAAAAAATAAAGAACATTTATTAAACTCTGTTAAAAATATTGTGATTGATGAGGCACATTCGCTTGAAGAAACATCATCGAAGACATTTGGTACTACATTTTCATGCTTAAAGTATTATCAATATTTGAGCAGATTAAGTACTTCAGATGGAAATGAACTTGTTCATCGATTATATAAACTTGATGAATCAAATGAAACTAGAGTGAAATGGTGGAAAAAAATAGACCATTACATAAAAGAAATAAAATATGAATCAGATGAACTTTTCAGGTTACTGAGAGATTTTATCTTATCGAAGCAAAATGAATTTGATAAAGATAATATTAGACAATCAATTACTTTAAATGAAAATAATACTTCTAGTCAAAACTGGAAAGTAATTATTGAGTGTGCAAATCGATTAGTCCATACGAATAATTCATTGTTTAAAGAATGTGAAAAATATTTTAAATTGACTAGTGACTTGAAAGCAAATTCATTTCAAAAAGCGATGATAAATGAATTTAAAATGATTATTGACCAATTATATTTAATGAAAAATGGATTACAGGAAATCCTATTTGATCAAAATGAGCAGTTTATTAGATGGATGGATACGGAATCAAAAGGTTCATTCCATACGACAATGCTATATAGTGAAAAAGTAAATAATTCAGATTTAATCAACAAGTTTTTAATTGCAGACCGTGATTCGATTATATTCACATCTGCAACAATGAGTTTAAAAAACACTTTTACTTATATGAAATCAACACTAGGATTACCTGAAGAAAATATTATTGAAAAGATTTATCCAGTCCCATTAGATTTCCAACAAGGTATGAAAGTATATATTCCAACTGACTTAAAGGGAATTAAAGATATATCTTTAGAAGAATATGCGTTCCAAACCGCGAATGCAATTAGTAAAATAGCAAATAAAATAAAAGGTCGAACATTGGTTTTATTTACAGCTTTTGACTTGTTAAAACAAACCTATGATCATTTAGTTGATTCAACAAATTCAATTCAATCAACTGTTTTAGCACAAGGTTTTTCTCAAGGTGGAAAGCAAAGATTAATCAAACAATTTTTACAATCAAAACAAACAATTTTATTAGGAACAAACACATTTTGGGAAGGAATTGACTTACCGAATGAAGAATTAGATTGTTTAATCATTGTACGCTTGCCTTTTACGAATCCTGAAAAACCTATGTTTATTGCTAAATCAAATTTATTAAAGAAAGCAGGTGAAAATTCGTTCTCGAATTTAGCACTACCGCTTGCTGTATTTAAATTTAGACAAGGCTATGGCCGATTAATTCGTAATGAAAAAGATCAAGGGTCATTATTTGTATTAGATAATCGAATTATTAATGCAAATTATGGTGAAGAATTTTTGAAGCTTATTCCTAGAAGTAAAATCAAAATAAATACGATTGATGAACTATTAAACGATTTTTAGACAATTTTATACAAATAGCATGAGAATATAGGGGAATCAGTTATTTCGTGTGGTATAATGACAATATTGTGATGTATATCCATATACATTTTTAGGAGGAGCAACATGAATACAAAGATTGAAGTGTTATCAACAACTAAGATTGAATATACAAAGGAACTTTATAAAATTGTTGATAGTTTAAATCGAACTTTAAAAGAACAGGATTTAATGTTTGGTCTAGCACTTGATAAAGAAAATCCAGAAAACGCAGTCTTTACAATTTATCGAACTTAAATGAGGTATATATGAAAAAATGGTTAATCATCCTTGGTTTAGGCATCGTATTTCTAGCTTTATTTTTTATATCAACTTACCAGTCTTCTCTATCACCATTAAATGATGATAAAAAGAAAGCAGAAGAACTGGCTGTTAAACAAGGCTATTTAAAAACTGTTGCTAGTACTGATTACTATCATGGTAAAGAACAAGCTATTGTTTTGACAGGTAAGGATGATACAAATAATGAAATGATTGCTTGGGTACAGGATGGAAATATTATTGCTAGGAAAAAAAGTGAAGGTTTAACAAAGCAAGAAATTATAGAAAAAGTAACAAATGAACGAGACCCAAAAGAAATACATAAAGTTAAGTTAGGAATAGAGAACAAAATTCCATTATGGGAAGTAGTATATATAGATAAACAAGGGCGTTTTAATTTTTATTATGCTGCTTTTGAAAATGGTGAGCTTTTAAAACGTTATAGTATCTAGGGGGAAGAAATGATGAAACTAGCAAAAAGAGTAAGCGCGTTAACACCATCAACAACACTAGCTATTACAGCAAAAGCTAAGGAAATGAAAGATAAAGGAATCGATGTAATTGGTTTAGGGGCAGGAGAACCAGATTTTAATACACCAACTGCTATTATTGAAGAAGCATATGCAGCAATGATGAGCGGCCAAACAAAGTATACGCCATCGAATGGTCTTCCTGCACTTCGAAAAGCAATTTGTGATAAATTACAAAAGGATCAAGGGATAAGCTATTCGCCAGCTGAGGTTGTTGTAACGAATGGCGCAAAGCATGCGCTATATACATTGTTTCAGGCAATTTTAGATCCAGGCAATGAAGTGATTATCCCAACTCCTTATTGGGTAAGTTATCCAGAACAAGTGATTCTTGCTGAAGGTGTACCTGTATTTATTGAAGGTTATGAGCATCAACAATTTAAAGTAACGCCTGAACAAATAGAAGCAGCAATTACTGAAAATACAAAAGCAATTATCATTAACTCACCAAGCAATCCTACAGGTATGATTTATACTGAACAAGAATTAAAAGAAATTGGTGAAGTTTGTTTAAAACACGATATATTAATCGTTTCTGATGAGATTTATGAAAAATTAGTCTACGATGGTGCAAAACATGTATCAATCGCTCAATTAAGCCCTGAATTAAAAGAGCAAACAATTATTATTAATGGTGTATCTAAATCCCATTCAATGACTGGATGGAGAATTGGATATGCAGTTGGAAATAAAGAAATTATTAACGCGATGACAAATCTTGCTAGTCATTCAACTTCAAACCCAACAACAATGGCTCAAATCGCAACAATTAAAGCCTATGAAATGGGAGATGCTCCTGTTGAAGAAATGAGAGTGGCATTCGAAGATCGTTTAAATAAGACGTATGAAAGACTGGTAACAATACCTGGTTTCACATGCGAAAAACCAAATGGTGCATTTTATTTATTCCCGAATGTTACAGAAGCTGCTAAAATGGCAGGCTTCAACAATGTTGACGAATTTGTGACAGAATTACTTGAAAAAGCAAGTGTAGCAGTGATCCCAGGATCTGGATTTGGCTCACCTGAAAATATTCGCTTATCATATGCAACATCTCAAGAGCAACTTGATAAAGCGCTAGAACGTATTGAGCAATTTATGAAAGCAAGTATTCTAAGCTAATAACATTTAGCTACTTTGTACACGATTTTTCGTGATTTTGCTAAAGAGAGAAACTCAAGAATATTTTGTTTCTTGTCTGGGTTTAGAATACGAAATCATAGTGTTATCAATTACTCTATATAACGTATTTCTGCAACTAAAAGCTAAGCAAACGCTTAGCTTTTCTCTTTTTTAGCTAGACTAAAAGTTAATGAATTCATATTTTTTATATACATTGCGAATCTTTCTGTCATATTTTATCAGTTAACGTTGATATAGAGAGATTTGAAGGGTATAATGAATATGTTTATAGGAATATTTATATTATTTATACATATGTTTTGGAGGGTTATTTTTGAAAACGACAATATCACAAGTACATAAATATGTTGATCAAACAGTTACAATCGGCGCTTGGTTAGCAAATAAACGCTCAAGCGGAAAAATCGCATTTTTACAACTTCGAGATGGTTCAGGTTTCATTCAAGGTGTTGTAGTCAAAGAAGAAGTAGGAGAAGAAATTTTCCAAAAAGCGAAAGCATTAACACAAGAGACTTCACTTTATGTTACTGGTACAGTACGTAAAGATGAGCGTTCACCATTAGGTTTTGAATTAAATGTAACGGATGTAGAAGTAATCCATGAATCAGTAGATTTTCCGATTACACCAAAAGAGCATGGTACAGAGTTTTTAATGGATAACCGTCATTTATGGTTACGTTCTCGTAGACAGCATGCTGTAATGAAAATTCGTAATGAAATTATTCGTGCTACGTATGAGTTTTTCAATGATAATGGATTTGTAAAAGTTGACCCACCAATTTTAACTGGAAGTGCTCCAGAGGGTACAACTGAACTATTCCATACTAAATATTTCGAGGAAGATGCATATCTTTCTCAAAGTGGTCAGCTTTATATGGAAGCTGCTGCAATGGCACTTGGTAAAGTATTCTCATTTGGACCTACTTTCCGTGCAGAAAAATCTAAAACACGCCGCCATTTAATTGAGTTTTGGATGATTGAACCAGAAATGGCATTTATGGATCATGAAGATAACTTAGTAGTACAAGAAAATTATGTTTCGCATTTAGCGCAATCAGTTCTAAAAAATTGCCAATTAGAGTTAAAGACGTTAGGTCGTGACGTTGCGAAATTAGAAAATATAAAAGCACCATTCCCAAGAATTTCATATGATGATGCAATTAAGTTCTTAAATGAAAAAGGATTTGATGATATTACATGGGGTGACGACTTCGGTGCTCCTCATGAGACTGCTATTGCAGAAAGCTTTGATAAGCCAGTATTCATTACACATTATCCAGCAAAAATTAAATCATTCTATATGAAACCAGATCCAACAAATCCAGAAGTTGTACTATGTGCGGATTTAATTGCTCCTGAAGGATATGGTGAGATCATTGGTGGTTCAGAACGTATTGATGATTATGAATTATTGTCAAAACGTTGTGAAGAGCATGGTTTAACTTCAGACGCTTACAAGTGGTACATGGAGCTTCGTCAATACGGATCAGTTCCTCACTCTGGATTTGGTCTAGGCTTAGAACGTACTGTAGCATGGTTGTCAGGCGTAGAACACGTTCGTGAAGCTATTCCATTCCCACGTCTATTAAACCGTTTATACCCATAATAAATCTATTTTTAGATGGTTTTTTAAAGAGAGAATAGATAAACTAAGGAAGAGGTATGGTTCTCATACCTCTTTTTGTTTTTTACTAAAAATGGAGATTCATTACAGTTTATTTCTATTATGTAAACATGCTATACTATGCTAGAGGTGTTCGAAGTGAATAATAATAGCATTATAAATTGGATTGAATTTGGAAACCTAAGTATTCCAAATATTCTTCTTAGTAAATACGCTTCATTAAACATGAATGAAGAAGAGTTAGTCATGATACTACAAATTTTTTCTTTTCAACAAAAAGGTCATACGTTTCCAACACCTTCTCAATTAGCAGAGATTATGTCATTAAACGATCAAAAATGTATGGAAGTCATTCGTCAGTTATTAAAAAAAGGTTTAATAGAAATAGTTGAACAAAAAGATGAAAGAAACATACGATCAGAAGCATATTCTTTATCACCTTTATGGATTAAATTGATTGAATCAACAGAAGAAAAACAGCCGAGTGTAGAAGTAACAAATCCGGTTCCGTCAATTATTGAGCAAAATGAAGAATCTACTTACGCAGTGTTTGAAAAAGAATTTGGTAGACTATTATCTCCATTCGAAATTGAAACGTTAACAATGTGGATGGATCAAGATGAACATGATGAAAGATTAATTAAAGCTGCTTTAAAAGAAGCAGTAATTAGTGGTAAGTTAAACTTTCGATATATAGATCGAATTCTTTTTGAATGGAAAAAGAATGGAATAAAACAAGTTGAACAAGCCATTAATTACAGTAAGCATTTTAGAAAAAAAGATCCACAATCTCAAAATAAAGAGCAAACTGAAACAAAATATACAGGAGCAATTCCTTTTTATAATTGGCTAGAAAAGTAAAGCGAGGACATGCTCCTCGCTTTTGTTAGTAAGGGGTGTAGGAATGTTAAACAAACAACAAATTTCCGAGGTTTTAAATACAATTGGTGATATGTTCCCTGATGCACATTGTGAACTAAATCATAAGAATCCATTTGAACTTGTTATTGCGGTTGCTTTATCAGCTCAATGTACAGATGTATTAGTGAATAAAGTAACTAAAACACTTTTTGAGAAATATAAAACACCACAGGACTATTTAAATGTTTCATTAGAAGAGCTACAAAATGATATTAGATCCATTGGCCTTTTTCGTAATAAAGCAAAAAATATACAAAAGCTTAGTGACATGATTCTAACAGAATTTAATGGTGAAGTACCTAGAACAAGGGACGAGTTAGTTAAATTACCAGGTGTAGGTAGAAAGACTGCTAATGTAGTTATGTCCGTTGCATATAATATCCCTGCAATCGCAGTAGATACACATGTTGAGCGGGTTTCAAAACGATTAGCAATTTGTCGATGGAAGGACTCGGTACTAGAAGTTGAGCAGACATTAATGAACAAAGTACCAAAAGAAGAGTGGGGAGTCACGCACCATCGATTGATTTTCTTTGGACGATATCATTGTAAGGCGCAAAGACCACAATGTGAAACATGTCCACTTCTTGATATTTGTAGAGAAGGTAAAAAACGAATGAAAGCGAAGAAAGCAGTATGAGTAGAATTCATGAAAACTTTTTAAAACCTCCATTTTATACGGAAAGTAAAAATGAGATAGAACATGATTCACTAAAGATAAAAAATAAACCATTTTCCTACGAGAGTCTTCATTTATTAGAAAATAACTCTTTAAGCACGAAAGAAAACCGCGATGAAATCATGAAAGAAATGTTTTTACAATGGAAAGAGGAGTCTGAGCTACTGACAGGCTATTTTAGAATAAGAAATCGCAAAGCGGCATTAGAACCAATGTTAAGAGGCTTAGCTAACTTTATATCGATTACAACTTGGTTAAATAATAAAATATTAACGAATGTATTTGACTTAATCAGTGAACTAGACTCATTAACGATTAAACCGATTAACTTGAACGAAAGAATTAATTTTGTGATCAAACAGCCGGATCACTACCACTCATTTATTCAATTATCTGGTCTATATACAGAATTAGAAAAACTGTATTATAAACAAAAAATAACCTCCTCAAAATGAAATTGAGGAGGTTATTTTTATGCTGTAATTTTATGATAACGATAATTTGAAGAATTATATGATGTTGGATTTGTGATAATGCCATTATTATCACTTGGTTTATTAGGATCTGGTATCACTGGATTACCATCATCATCAGTTTCACCGTCACCACCATCGCCAGCATCTCCTCCATTGCCGTTACCATTGCCGTTGTTACCATTACCATTGCCATTGCCATTGCCGTTACCGTTACCGTTGTTACCATTGCCGTTGCCATTACCGTTACCATTTTCATCAGGTGGGGTAACAGGTTCTTCAGTTGTTGATAAATCAACAGTTACTGTAACTGGATTACTCTTTCCAACATCACTTGTCGCGATTATCGAAATTTTTACAATATCTCCAGGAACAATTCCGTTAATACTCGTTGCTGTTCCTTGAATTTTTTGTGGTTGCCCTTTTTTACCGTTAACATCATAGCTTACTTCAAATGAAGTCGAAGGAAGCAACTCTGGAGCATACTGCCAGTTTAAAGAAATATTGCTTGTAACAGGATCATAGTTCGCTGCAACATTTTTAACAGGTTCGAGTTTAATATCTTGTGGAATATCATCCATTTTTTCGCCTTTAATATACAATTCATCACGATTTTCAACTACTGAATTTGGTTTTTCAAATTTGGAATTCATATCCCCAGTAGCAGCAAGCATATCTCTTGCGATGTATTTAGCAATATTTGTAGATGATTTACCTAAATAATGATCTTTTTTATTTTTCTCATATCCTGTCCAAACAGATACAGTTACGTCTGGTGAGTAACCAACAAACCAACTATCACGAGTTGCATTATCAGGGAATCCATACTTTTGTTTTACTTCAGTTGGATAATTTGTTGTACCTGTTTTACCTGCCATGTCTAGCCCAGGTACATTTGCTCTACCACCTGTACCAAGAGGGGATTTAACAACATCACGTAGCATATCAGTAATCATATAAGCAGTATAATCGCTCATTGCTTGCTTTGGTTCTGGTGTTAATACTTTTTCTGTTTTATCTTGATAAATGATTTTTGTTACTGCATGAGGTGTAATATAAACCCCGCCATTACCGAAGGCTGCATAAGCACCAGCCATTTCCATTGGAGATACGCCTGTAAATCCTCCGATAGAGTATGATTCATAAATATCTTTTGGTAAGTCTAGACCTAATCCAACCCCAAATTCACGAGAACGATCTAATCCAACTTCTTGCATTGTTTTTAATGCGGGTATGTTTCTTGAGTCTGCTAATGCATATCGAATTGAAATTTTTCCTTTATATCGTTTATCCCAGTTACTTAATGGAACACCTTCAGAATATTGATAAGGCTCATCAACTATTTGATGGAAAGTGGACCATTTTAAGTATTGAATAGCTGGACCATAATCTAAAATCGGTTTGATTGAAGAACCTGGTTGTCTTTTAATATCCTTTGCGAAATTGATTCCACCAGTAGTCGTATTTCTACCTGCACCAACTGCTCGAATTTCACCAGTTTTCGTATCTGTTAACACAAAACCAGTTTGGAATTCATCACTTGGATAAAACTCTTTACCACGATTGATAATTTCATCAGCTTTTTGTTGAGCCTTTGGATCAATCGTTGTTTCGATTGTTAATCCATCAGTATAAACATTAGCATCGCCATTTTTTTCAACTTCATCAATTACGACATCTAAAAATGCTTGATATTTAGTACGTTCAGGTTGTGAAACCTTTACTAATTTTTTCATTGGAATTGCTTTTGCCTTCGTATATTCTTCTTCTGAAATATACTTATACTTTTTCATTTGACTTAGTACAATATTTCTTCTGTTTTCAGATGCAGCTGGATGTTTAGCAGGGTTAAAATTATTTGGACTTTGAACCATTCCTGCTAGGATTGCTGCTTCAGGTAAAGTTATTTTTGACAAGTCTTTACTAAAGTAAGTTTCACTTGCTTTTGCAATACCATAAACACCACGACCGTTTAAACCGTTTGAGAAATAAACTTTATTTAAATACATTTCTAAAATTTGTTGTTTAGAATACTTTTGCTCTAATTGGAATGCTAAATACCATTCTTGTACTTTACGTTTAATTGTTTTTTCAGGTGATAAAAATGAATTTTTTACAACTTGTTGAGTAATTGTACTACCACCTTGAGAACCAAATCCGCCAGTAATATTTGCTAATACTGCACCGAATACACGGCGAATATCTACACCTTTATGCTTAAAGAATCGAACATCTTCAGTTGCGATAAAAGCATCTTGAACAACTGTTGGAATCTCATTATAAGAAATTTTCGTTCTTTGTTCAGTCCCTAATTCAGCAAATACATTTCCATCTTTATCTAAAACTGTTGAGGATAGTGGGTCTTTTAACTTTGATTCATCTAAATCTGGTGCGCCACTAACTAAATAGTAAAAACCACCGACACCAGCAAGTATACAAATGACTGCAACTGTCAATATTGATAAGGTGATTTTTTTCCATAAACCTTCACGTTTCTTTGTCGTACCTTTAGTAGGCTTCTCCATACGTTTACGTTCTTCTCGTGAACGATATTCTTTTGCCATCTTAATTTCTCCTGCCTTTCAAAAATGAACCTTAATCTTGATGCTAATAAATCATGTTAAGTTTAATAAAGTTCATCAATACAATTTAAGTAAGGAACAATAATGGGGTAACTCGTTTTAAGCAATGTTCCATACTGTCTGCATTCTTCTATAGATATTGACTTTCTTCCGCCTTGTTGCTGCCTTTGCCAAAAGGTAAGAATATCGGAAGCTTTCATAAAATAAATTTCATTATATAATGAAAATTTTATTATGACAAACGATATTCCACCATGAATCATCACATTTTCCATATGTTGAATTTGGTGTAGGTGGAAATTTTGTAGAGGGAAGCTAGTCTTGTTGTTTGTTTCTTTAGCTTCAAAGTCAATATACTTTCCTTTATAAATGCCATTGTAATCAGTAGTTGATGCTTGCTTAAAATAAGCCTCTCGAATAACTGCTGCACTTCTTTTTGGATAATCTACTTTTACTATTTGTACAGGTGTTGGTTTTTTATGTATGTTTGCAATGTTATTTGCTAAATAATACGTATTAGTGGCATTTAAATCTTCCTCAAGTGACATTCCTCGATTACTATAAGTATTTCCTGTTTTTGAAATGAAATCATTGCTTTTTTGAATATTATTTTTTCGATTAGGATATTTTATTGTCATTCAAACCAACTCCGCCTTAAAATACATACAAATGTATTATAGCACTAAAACAGACGTTCGTGTTAAAAACAACCATGAATGCAGAGGGTGATCGAATGATCCTGCAACACGATAGTTGGAAGGAATATATAAATCAAAGAAGAAAAGAACAGAGTGTAAGTAGGAATGAAAATGAATTAATTGAATTGATCAAACATGAAACGATTCGAAATAACAGTGATAATATCTCAAGAACAATCGCTTATCAAAATTACTATTTTAGGATGAATACGATAGAATGGTCTTTTTTAGCTAGCATGGTTTCACGTAATGCAGGTTATAACATGACGGATTTGGAAAATCAAAACTATATTAATGGGCTTAGTATAAAACAAAGAAAGCAGTTATATTTAACATATGAAAGAGCTAATTGGATTATTTTTTCCGATGCGTTTCCTCAGTTATTATTATTTGAGTACTCTGTAAAACAAAATAAACCATTGTTTTATTTACTAAAGCATTTCTCAGTCTCAAGTTTTATGGAAATTGAGTGGGAGAAATATTGGACGAATCGCGATCATATACGATTAGTATATTCACTCATCATAAATGAACAAAATATGATTGAAAAACCCGTTATTCAAGATGAGTATTTCAAACATGAAGTGTTTGATACATTATCATATAAACTACAGGAACAATTAAAATTAAGTAGCGTGATTTTCCCAAATTTGTTAGGAGAAATATATGGGTTGTCGATTTTTCAGTTTCAAGAAATAAATAAGAGAATACAAATAGGGAAGCAGTTATATTCAATACTATTTCATGAAAAACTACACCAAAGTTTTTGCGAATTTGCAAAAAAAATTACACACACAGGAAGTAGAAATGATTATGAAGAAATAGTAGGTTTCGCAAAATCTAATAACCCGGTATTAAGGGACGTATACCCAATCATTCCTCATAAAAGAACAAAGATTTACGACTGGTATACTCAAACTGTATTCCAACCAGAATGGTATAAAAAAGAGGAATATTCTGATCAATATAAATTTAAAGATACATTTTTAATGAAACAAGAGATGATGTTGTCACTATTAAAAATGAAATCATTGTTTCAATAAAAGAAGTTAGCAAATATATGCTAACTTCTTTTTTGTTAATCTTATTTGCATTTAAGTGTACTACGACTAATTCCACTGTCATAATTTGCAAAAGGTTGAAAGAAAAAACAAACTTTTCCTAAGTCGCTGGGAAATTTGGTCCTTCTATTTTCGGATTACCTGTTCCTTGCGATTTACTTTTTTCTTGTTTTTTCTTTTTTACATTTTTATTTTTTGCCATTTGATAAACACCTCCCATTTATACTTTTCCCAAAACAGTTTATCGTTACAATTCTTTTTTCTTTTTTGTCGAAAGTGAAGAAGAAAATAGAAAATTTCACTTTGTTTAGCGAAAAAGTACTAGTTTTGTCAACGTAGAAGGAGGTGAAGTTTTACTCGTTGAATACATGTGTTATAGGAAAATTGGTGTACAAAAGATGAAGAGGAGTTGAACTGTATGGAGGTAATTCAAAAAGAAGAATTTTTTCGAGCAATTGATGAATTTTTAAATGAGGTTGAATTTATTGAACACTCTTTAGCTTTAAGAATGAGTCAAAAATGTGAAGAAGAAAAAAATTCACTTTTAAGCAAGGTTCAGTCTACTATGGTACATCTTCACCATTTTGAAAAGAAAGTAAATCAAGCTAGTGAAGGTGGAGGATGGATTTCTACACCATTATTAGGAAGAAAGTTAGCATTTATTTAACAATTTAATTTATAAATAAAATAAAGAGATACACTTTTACGAAAGTCGTGAAGGTGTATCTCTTTATTTATATTCAAATTTAAGTAATGGCCGATCAATTAGGCTTATTTGCACCTGACAATTCAAGTTCTTTAATTAATGCTCTGTAATGTTGAAACGTAACTTCTCCATTAAGGTAATTTTGTTGTAAGAAATCCATTAATTGATTAAGATCAGTCGGTTCAAAACTTTTTAAAGAAATAAACTTGTTCTTCAATTCTAGTAATGTCATGATTACCCCTCCAACATTAAATGTAATAAAAAACTTGTTTTTATTACATAAAATGTACCATAAATACTCAAGATTTAAATTTTTTTAAAAATTTAAACTTCCGACAGTAAATGACAAAAAGTGCCGCAAATATATTTTTTAAATAGTAACAATTTAGGCAATTACATCATACAAATACTAAAAGAATATATATAATGGGTGTGAGAAAAATGAGACATCAAATGTTTCCGCCAAATCACGTTGAAAACAGTTTTGATTGGTTTAGAAATCAACAACAATTAACTGACCATTATTACAATAATGGCACATTTAATCAGTACGATCTGAATCAACAACAAAACGAAATGATTCAGCGATATTATGGGAATATGATTCAACCATATTCTCAAAACCAAATTGGAGCTACAGAAATTCCACAAACTGTTCAAATGATGGAGACGTCTCCTTCAAGTGAGACGCAAACATTTCAGGCTATTAACCCAATGGATGACCAACAACAACATGTTTATACAGAACCAGGTACAATGTTTGCAGAACCGCCTGAGTTCACCCAAGTACAGCCGCATTTAATGCAAAATCCAGGCGGACAATATCCTAGTCAGTCGTACGCTCCGCCACTAGACAGTGGTTTTCCAGGCTATGGGCAACAACCGCCAGCGACGAATTATTCTAATTATCAATTGTATTCAAACCCTTATGGTAACCAAAATTTTCAGACTCAATTTCCTAATTTTACACAACAAGCACCACAACACCAACAGTATGGACAAATGATGCAAGGTGGACCTTTTACAGCACCATCTATGTTTGCTCCTAGTACGCCTTATCCAACACAACCAAAACAATTAAATCAACAAAATAGTAATGGTCAATCGTTTCAGTTTTCTTCTATTTTAAATCAATTTAAAAATTCTTCTGGCTCGTATGATGTACCCAAAATGATGAGTACAGCAGGGCAAATGATGAATACTATGAATCAAGTTGGAGGGATTTTCAAACAAATTGGATTTTTCTTCAAATAAAAAAGCCAGGGAAATTCCTGGCTTTTCATGTGTAGACAAAGTATAAAGCTAGTGTGTTGCGGACAGTTTAGAAAGCCTGTGAAATTCCTTTTTTTAATCATTTCTAGAAAGTGAATGGACCAGCTTATAACGATCAGCACGATACACAGTTAACTCATGTTCAAGTACCTTGCCACTTCTCAAATAAGTTGTACGATCGATTGATAACACTGGAGAGTTCGGTGGTATTTCTAATAATTTTGCTTCTTTCTCCGTTGCTAATCTTGCTTGTATTGATTGATCTGCGTATTGAATCGGATCGGGTATATTGGAATTTACATAATCATAAAACGATTTTTCAAGGACAGCTTGATTTAAATTTGGAGCTATTTCACATGGCACATAAATACTTTCAATGGACATAGGCTTTAAATCAGCTAGACGGACTCTTTTAATTTTAAAGATGGGATCATTTTCAGTTATTTTTAATATATTTGCTAATGAAGAATCTGTTTTTGTAATTTCGAATTCAATTAATTTGCTACTTGGTTTTAATCCTCTTTCAATCATTTCTTCGGTGTAACTATTTAACCTACTAATTCGTTTTTCGACTTTTTGACGACTAACAAATGTACCTTTTCCTTTTTGACGATATACGAAGCCTTCTTGAACAAGATTATTTAAAGCTTGCCTTACAGTCATTCTAGATATCTGGAATTTTTCAGAAAACTCTCTTTCCGATGGGATTAATTCATCGGCTGGATATTCTCCAGATGTAATTTTGGTTTTTATATATTCTAATAATTGATGGTAAATAGGGACTGGTGAATTTTTGTTAATCATTGTTTACTCCTCGTATAACTATATGTTTACATGATTTTGGTAAATAAAACGATTTCATACTTATTTTATAGGAATAAGGTGGAATCGGCAACGGTAGAATTCTAATTAAAAATGTCGCAATATTTAAACTTTTATTTATGCCAAATTAATAGTTGTGAATTTTGTTCAAACCTTTTAAAATTAAAACTGTTGACATTTTAGATACTTTAATATAATGGGGAGAAAAAATTGAAAAACAAAATTCTTTTTTTATTTTTTATTACTTTAACTTTAACGTTCATTATCTTTACTAGTTTTAAACAAGCATTATATGTAATTCTTTCATAGAAATCAATAAATTGAACACATCATTAAAATTCATTTTAAGATAACGATGCAGAAAGTGAACTTTTTAACAAATAAAGTAAACTACTTACTTATATGACATTATTTCCGAGACAAATTAATTTATATACATCTTAAGATTAAATCGGATATTATTTTCCTCGAGAAAACGGTAATGATCGTACAAGCTATTAAAATGGTTTCCACAAATTCGGTTCTATTGATCATATTAACACTTCAATTGTTACTCCAATAATTTATCCTGCATTTACAATAGATGTCGTAAGTAGAAATTATTTATACCGAGTAGAGAAGATCATTTTATGAAATTGCATTGCCCTAAATGAATACAAATAACAAAGGAAGAGCAGTTTGTTCTTCCTAATTTCTTGTGAGGTCATATGAAAGTACTACTAGTTTCAGGATATAAATCTTTTGAATTAGGCATTTATTCAAATAAACATGACGCAGTAAAATACATAAAAAAAGCAATAAAAAATAAACTTCTTTCATACATAGACGATGGCTTGGAATGGATTATCACTTCAGGTCAAATGGGAATTGAATTATGGGCAGCAGAAGTGGTTTTTGAGCTACAACTTGAATATCCACATTTACAATTAGGAATTTTCACACCTTATGAAGACCAGGAAAAAAACTGGAATGAAACGAACAAAGCTTATTATGAGGAAATATTAGCACAGGCAGATCATGTGGATTCTATATCAAGAAAGCCATATGAATCACCAGTTCAATTAAAAGCTAAAAATGAATTTCTAATTAGTAAGAGTGAAGGTTGTATCCTTTTGTATGACACAGAAAAAGAAGGTTCTCCAAAATTTTTGTATGATTTAGCGATTAGGAAAAAAGAATTACATCAATATTCAATCGATCTAGTTACTTTTGATGATTTACAAGTGATTGCAGAGGAATTTATTGAGAATGATGCGAATGATTATAGGGAAATATAGAATAGATAATTGACAATTTATTAAGTCTCTGAAAAAATAGAAGGTAAATATTTCTAAA
>Ga0102589_1001513_pt1 | contig 30984 bp, 31 predicted proteins | sample AraplaMF_Col_mLB_FD_76858 | JGI IMG/M metagenome (GOLD analysis project Ga0102589, IMG submission 76858) | Arabidopsis root microbial communities from the University of North Carolina, USA - plate scrape MF_Col_mLB | ecosystem: Host-associated > Plants > Roots > Endosphere | place: USA...
GTCGGTTTCTATCCACATCCCTACGCAAGCGTTAACTTACAGGTTCAAAGAGTTAAGGCATTACGTGCCCAGTCTCAGCTGACATCATCAGCTCCCCTTGTGGTCGTTACATCTTAATTTTGTTGAACAACCTCATTGTACGCAAACACTGTAACGATTACAACCTCTTCCAAATTAATTTTTTGAAACTTTACTGTTTTTCATGCGTAAATATTTAAAAAGGAGGTACAACTATGGAGAACCGAAAAATATTATCTGCCTTTAGTTATCTCAGTATCTTTTTCGCACCCTTTATTGTGCCATTAGTAGTTTACTTTGTTTCAAAAGAGGACGACGTAAAGAGTCATTCTCTTCGAGCGCTCGTATCACATTTAATCCCAGTCGTATTTGGAATTATATTTTTTGCAGTCTTTGTTTTCTCAACTTTATCATTCAACACTTTTGAACCAGATTCAGGTAGTAGTTCATTTCTTATCATTTGGTTAGGTTCATTCGGAATTTACATTCTCGTTTCAATAGGCATCGTCATTTGGAATATTATTCAAGCTGTTCGTGTTATCCGATAAGTTAGTTACATTCCAACCTTGAACAGATAGTACTAAAAGGAGCTGTTATTTTTTGAAAGTATCTAAAGTTGTCAAAACCGCCGTAAAATTAGCACCGATCGTTATTCCAATTGTAAAAAAAGTAATCGCTGCAAAAAAAGGAACAAATCCTAACGTAACTAAAAAGTAACAAAAAAGCGTATTTCCACACATCGGAAATACGCCTCATTTTTATTTTACTTCAAAATATGTCTGACTATGTCCGTTCATTGTTTTTTCAACATGCAGCACAGCAGGCATTGTAGCTTTTAACTCAGCAACGTGTGAAATGACGCCAATCATACGTCCTGAATCCTGTAAATCAATAAGGGTATCAATCGCCTTATTTAATGCTTCTTCATCAAGTGAACCAAAGCCCTCATCAATAAACATTGTTTCAATACGAATATTACCTTGAAAGCTTTGGATGACATCTGCCATCCCAAGGGCAAGACTTAAAGACGCATTAAACTTTTCTCCCCCTGATAATGTTTTTACATCGCGCAATTGGTCTGTATAAGCATCATACACATCTAGTCCAAGCCCACTTTGTTTAGCATGCTTTTCTAAACGATCTGAGCGTCGTAGCTCAAATTGACCGTTGGATAAATGGTAGAGCCGGACATTTGCTGCCTCTGTAATTTTATCTAAATAGTTGATTTGAATATAACGTTCAAAGGACAGCTTTTTCGCATTTTGTCCATTTAGCATGGCATAAAGTTCCTTCACGCGTCCCGCTTCTTTTTCAAGTATGCGTATCTCCAGCTCCGCTTCCTCTACTTTTTCGATAAAGTCTGCGCAAGCTTTCGCAAATCCTTCCATCTGCTGCAATACTTTAAAGGCTTCCTCATAGGTTACACGAAGTACCTCTAATTTTTCTTCCATTGCCGTTAAATCTTGTTTCTCTTGTCCTTTAAGGTGCTTCGCTCCCTCAGTAATTTGAACCTGTAAAGTGTGAATATGCATGGCATAATCACTGCAAGCTTTCCGTAAAGCTTCTATTTGCAACACGCTACGCTTCCCAGTAGCAAATTCTTCATAGCTTTCAAAGCCGGCTTCCTTCATACTTACTGAAAATTGCTCGCGCTTTTCATCCATTTTCAGCTTTAACTCCTCAAAAGCCTGTTTCGCTATTTCGACGGTCATTCTAGCATTGTTCGCTGCTTCCTTGGCAGATTGCAGACTTTGTTGGCTTATAGTCCACGCAGTTTGTAAGGCAACCTTTTGGGAACCTATATTAGCAATTGCCTGCTTCAATGCATGTAGCGTCGTAAGATTTTCTGGAATATGTTTTTGCTGTTCTTCCACAACTACTTGTTGTTTAGTCCATTCCTTCGTCTTTTCAGCTAAATATTGCTCTAGTTTTAATTGCTTTTCTTGTAGCTGCTCCATTCGTGCACGATGATCCTTTTGTTGCATGCGAACATCAGACAATTGATTGCTCACTACTTTTAAGATTGTAATTTGTTGCTCTATATTTTGTAAGGAAGCTACAATTTGTGCTTGGTTAGATTGATCAATCTCATTCGTCTCTAACTGTTCTAATGCCTCTTGTAGAAGATGCTTTGTAGAATTCAATAAAGCTTCTTTCTCTAAAAACTTGCGCTCATCATTAGTAGCCTTTACTCGCAAAGCTTCCACCTGTGCTAATTCGATCATCTCTAATTGCTCACGATGTGTTTCGAGATGTGTTATACTACCGCATACTGGGCAAGCCTCTCCATCCTTAAGCTGCTGTGCTAAAATACTTGCCTGACTCGCAATCCATTGCTGCTCCAGCTTTTGAAGAGCTTGCTTACTTTCTTGATAGTGGACATTAGTCATGGCTACATCCTGCTCTGCCGTTTCAACTGCCCTAGTGTATTTTTCAACTTGCGCTAAGTATGATACTTGCTCTTTTAGCTTCGGTAACTGTTCTAAAAAACCCTCATATGGCTCAAGTTGTTTTTCATATTGTTCAATTGTTGTTGCTAAATGCTGAACTTGTGTTTGTCCTGCTTCTACGATTTTACTATTATCGTCTACTGCTAACTTGGCTGTTGCAACATATTGTTCAGCTATTTGCAGTTGCTGAAGATTATTCTCATACGCCTCAAAAGTTGGTAATAATGCTTGTAGCTGTAACTCCTGTTGTAGAATCTGTTGACGTTCAGGTTCTTTCGCCTCTTCAACATTAAACTTTTCCTGCGCTATTTTTAACTGAGCTTCTGTGCTTTGCTGCTCTGCCACTGCTTGCTGACAGGTTTGTTCTTTACGATTTTGCTCAGCACGTAAATCGACACATTGTTGCTCAAGTAAAACAAGACGTTCTGCTTTCTCTGCTAAAGCAATTTCACGTTCTTTTGCGCTATAAACATCTTGCTCTTGTAGCAATGCTTGCAGACGGTTCTGACGATTCGTTTGCTCATCAAATTGCTCATTCAATGTTTTCGCCATACTATAAAACTCTTGCTCTTTTTGATGATGCGCATAAGCTTCTTTATAACGCTGCTGTTCTAAATGTATACATTCGGTATAGTAAGTTTGTTCTTCTTCCAGAGCCTTCTTTAGCTGATGCATATTTTCGGTATTGTTAGTAATGCAAGTAAATAAAGGTGATGAACGGTGTGGCAAAGCCCCCGCAATTTGGCCAAGAAGATGCTCCTTTAATTGTTTCGCACGCAGTAAATCACTTTCTGCTTCTTTTCGTTTCGCATCAAGTCTTTTTGTCATAATACCAAAACGGTCTGTTTTAAAAATCTTGCGCAAAATAACTTCTTTATTCGTAGAATCTGAAGTTAATAGCTTGCGGAATTCACCTTGTGGCAGCATAACAATTTGACTAAATTGATCCTTTGTGAGGCCTATTATTTCCTGTAGCTTTTTATCTACCTCAAGTGTTTGCTGTTTTTCTACAATACTATAATCAAGTGTGTCTCCTTTGATTTCAGCCAGTTCTATTTTCTTACCAGTAATACTTTTGTTCTTTTCTTTAATATGACCTGGCTGACGTAATATTTGATAGACCTTATCATGCATTTCAAAAACAAGTTCCACAGCAGTATACACATCATCATCTGCAAACCCACTTCGTAGCATCGCCGTATCTTGACGATCTTCACCGCTGCCCGATCCGTAAAGTGCATAGCATATAGCATCAAAAATCGTCGTTTTCCCTGCACCTGTTTTTCCAGAAATCGCAAAGAGACGATGTTCACCTAGCTGTTGAAAATCAATAACCTCTGTATTCTTATATGGACCGAACGCAGTAATCGTTAACTTTAAAGGCTTCATTTTACTGTCTCTCGCTCCTCATCTAATAATTCTTGCAGCATCTCTGTAAATAGACGCTCTGTATCTTGATCTGGCTGTATGCCTATTATATCTGTAAAAAACGATCGGAATAAATCGATATCTTCTATCTTCTCTGTCTCAAGCGCTTGAATTTCTTGTGCTACTTCTTGGCGTATTGCTTTACGCTCAACATGCATCGCGTGAGGAAACACCGTACGAATACGTTCCATCGGCGAAGTTACTGGCGTAGTATCTGTTAAATGTACAAACACATAATCATCACTTGGTGGTAATTGCAATAAATCATCCATTAATCCCTCTACCACACGTAAATTTCGTCTCGGTATAAGCTTTCGCTTCGTGACAGTTATTTCACCCTGTGCATCTAGCTCCACAATTAAAAAGCCCTTCTCATGTAGATGCTCAGATAATGAATACTTCAATGGAGAACCGGCATATCGAATCGTTTCATTCAACACAAAATGCGCTTTATGCAAATGTCCAAGTGCAGTGTAATGAAAAGGCTTAAACAACGCTGCATTTATGCAATCTGAGCCTCCTATTGATAAAGGTCGCTCCGATTCACTCGTATTTGCTGCCTCTTCCCCATACTTCGTCACAAAGGCATGTCCAACAAAAACGTTACGTTTTGTAGAATCTAAACTTTGCCCAATATATTCAATAATTTTTTCCATCGCCTCTTGATGAGAACGAATGGAATCATCCTCTAAAATCGTCCGTACTGAAGCTGGCTCAGCATAAGGTACGAGATGGAAATGTACTTCGCCGTACTCATCATGTAAAACGATCGGTGCATAGTCTTTCGTAAACTGACCTTTAATATGTAATCCACTATCACTCATTAAACTACTGCCAAAGTTCAATCGACCCGCACTATCATGGTTCCCCGCAACTGCTAACACAGGGATTTTTTTATCAAGCACAATTTCCGCCAAAATATCATTTAGTAAATTCACTGCCTCAATTGGAGGCATTGAACGGTCATATAAATCACCCGCTATTACGATAACATCCGGTTTTTCTTCATCTATAGCTAGCTTAAATTGCTGTAAAATATAATGTTGATCCTCGGTCATGTAGACGCCTTGTACAAGCTTCCCTAAATGCCAATCTGCTGTATGAAATATTTTCATTTTGTGCGCCTCCTGTCTATTTCATTTTATCATGGCTGTTGGATTGTTTGTTTTTCCTTTTATTAGTTTGAAAATTATAATAGGGCTCATCATCATAATGTTGGGAGCTAACGTTTCGGGCTATCGACTATATCCGTCGGCCAGAGGATTCTTTCCGTCTCTTCGACAGTTTTTTTCGTCGCTCTGACGATTCCTTCCGTCGTTCTGATTCTTTCCATCGCTTCGACGATTCCTTCCGTCGCTCTGGTGATTCTTTCCGTCGCTTCGATTATTCTTTCCTTCGCTCTGGCGATTCTTTCCGTCGTTCCGATTCTTTCCGTCACTCCGACGATTCCTTCCATCGCCTATATTTTGATAGATCTTCAACATAAAAAAGAGCATCCTTGTCGAATGCCCCGTTACATTAAAAAATTTCTTTAGCTCTTACCTTCTCCATAAAAGCAGCATATCCTTTAAAACTTGGAAGGGCACGCGCCGTAGGAGTTGTTTTTTCTTTTTCTCTGTCCTCTTGTTTCTGCTCAGTCTTCGCTAGTTGTTCTAAAATCCGGTCAAATGAAATAGGGTTGGGCTTTGGCAATTCGTTTGAAGAAAGGGCTAGAGCTTTACTTCCACTATATTCATGTAAAAATGCATTTGCCATTTGGCGATAGCCTTCAAAATTAGGATGTACATCAGAGATATTGGGTAATAAGTTTCTAGCATTTAACCCAAAAGCATCATATACGTCTACATAAGTTGCTCCTGCCTGCTCCGACTGTTGCTGTAAAATCGTATTTAGCTTTACGAGCTGTGCATTTGTTCCTTCTTTTTGCGTAAGGTGAACATTTGGATAAGCAAAATAATAGCCCATTACATAAATCCTTGCTTTAGGTGCTCGCTCTATTAACGCTTCTAAAATCTCCACCATATTTTTTCTGGCCACGTTTAACGCATAATCCGTTTGTAGCTGTGAAAAGTTTAATGTGCCGGCAGTTGGATTGACTTGCACTAGCCGCAGTAAATCGTTGGCGCCTGCCGATACAGTAATAAGTGTTGCATTAGCTAATATGTCACTTGCTTCCTCTGATTTTACTCGTTTCAAAACGTCGGCAGTTGTATAGCCTGGGAAAGCGAGCTCCTTCGTATAAAAACTCAATTGCCCAGTCGTTTCTAATTTCATGGCGATCAAATCACTGTAGCCTGTATCAATCTGTTGATAAGGTGTTTGACCAGCCGCCAAGGAATCCCCAATTGACAGGTAGTTTTCAGTCTGAGCTAAAGCAGATGAAATACTAAATACCATCGTAAGTATAACTGTACCCATAAAGCTTAGGCATAATTTCATCTGCTCAGCTCCCTTCTTTCCATCAAGAACTTAAAATGCCCAACTACCTTTGCGGAAAATTGGCTCTACAGTTCCGTCTGGTAAAATACCGTCGATGTCCATCTCACCGCTGCCAATCATAAAGTCCTCATGTGTTACTGAAATATTTGCACCTAACGCTTCAAGCTGACCTTTTTCTAAATCTCTTCCACCTTCTAAGCAAGTTGGATATGCTTCACCAATCGCTAAATGGTTTGATGCATTTTCATCAAACAATGTATTAAAATATAAAATTCCCGATGCTGAAATTGGTGATTCATGCGGTACAAGTGCTACCTCACCTAAATAGCAAGAGCCTTCATCCACATTAATAAGCTCCTGTAATAAATCATGTCCTACCTGTGCTTCAGCCTGAACAATTTTTCCTTCTTCGAATGTCAGTTTAAAGCCATCGATAATATTACCTTGATAAGCTAATGGTTTTGTATTGCTTACATAGCCATTAACACCTTGTTTCATCGGTAATGTATAAACCTCTTCTGTCGGCATATTAGCAATAAAGATCGTATCCTCTGGCGTTTTACTACCTCCAGTAAGCCATTTATGCTGTGGCGCTAATGCAATTGTTAAATCAGTACCTGGCGCTGTATAGTGAAGCTTCGCATATTTTTTATTGTTCAGAAGGTCTGCACGAGATTCTAAATTTGTTACATGCTCACGCCAGTTTTCAACAGCATTGCCTTCACCGATACGAACAGTTTTAAATATAGCCTCCCATAATGCTGGCACTTGTTCCTCAGCTGCTAAGTCCGGGAACACTTTCGATGCCCACTTTGGTGAAGGAACGGCTACAATCGACCAGGCGATTAAATCCTTCATGACAGCGTTACGATAGTTTCTTAGTGCAGCTCCTGATACCTTTTGATGGGTAGATAGACGGTCTGCTGAAATACCTGTTAATTTATCAGGGTCTGCAGCATCAATCAATAAGAATGCCCCTTTACGTTCGATTACCTCATCACGCATTTTAACTACCCATTCTGGGAAACGATTAAATTCTTCATCTGAGGCATGCTCAAAGTAAGCACGATCCATTTCATCATCTGATAAGTTAACATGAACACGTCCTGCTCCTGCCTTATAGGCCTCTTTCACAACTAAACGGGCGAAATCCAATGCATCGACTGATGTATTGATTAATAAATATTGCCCTTGTTGAATATTAACACCGACTTTTACCGCAAGTTCTGCATATGCTTGTAATTTTTCTTCAAAAGTCATATTATTTACCTCGCTTTTGTCCAATTGTTTTTGAATTGCCCTCCACTATCTTGCCTTCATGCCATACTTTCTGTACAGGTTTCCCAGGAATTTCTCTAGTCCATTTTTTATATGTTTTTTCATCACGATATGATAATAACGTTAATACTTCGCCATCTGCTCCAGCACGACCTGTACGACCAGAACGATGTAAATACTGCTCAATTGTTCTTGGAACATCGACATGAATAACATGTGTTAAACCTGCAATATCTAAACCACGTGCAGCAATATCTGTAGCAATTAATATACGCGCTTCTCCTTTACGGAATGCATCTAATGTCTTTTTACGTTCTTCTTTTTTCATGTCAGAGTGTAGTGTCACAATCGGTGCCGCACGGTATTGTAATTTCGTTTCCTTCATCAGCAATTGATCTATATTATTGACGAAAGCTAGTGCACGTACCCCTTCAGTATGTGATAGTCGACGTAGGAAATCAGTTTTATCTCGCTCCTCAACTTTCACGAAAGAGTGTACAACTTTACCAACCTTTAACATATCCTCAGGTTTAATTTTGAAGCGTACTGGCTCGAACATCATGCGACTAGCTACTAATTCAATTTCCTCCGTAATTGTTGCTGAAACAACAACTACTTGTCTCCCATATGCTGAACCTTCGATAAAGGATTTTACGACAACACGATATTCACGACTAAGTAACTGATCACATTCATCTAAAATAACGGTCTCAATTTCTTTTAGCTTTAATTTCCCAGCACGTGCTAGTTCATTCAATCGGCCTGGTGTTCCTACAACTATCGTCGGCTTTTTCTTTAACTTCTCGATTTGACGTGCAGAGTTTGCACCACCAATTAGTTGCTGAACCGTAATATCAGAACCTGCTGTCCATTCACGGATAACCTCTACAATTTGCATTGCTAGCTCTTGTGATGGGGCTACGATAAGTCCTTGTGTTTGTTTTTTTGAACCGTTTACTTTATTTAGTAAAGGAAGTACATAAGCTAACGTCTTCCCCGATCCTGTTGGCGATTCAGCTACAATATCCTTACCTTCAAGCATTGCTGGAATCATTTCTTCCTGAATTTTCATTGGCTCTTCAAATTTCCACTTTGCTTGTAAATCTTCATTTAATAAATTTATTACTGACATGTAATTTCCCACCTTCTATCTACTTGACACTAGTTTAACACACTAATCATTTTCCTACTTCATATGTACATAAACCATTTTATACTTGTTTCAATAATATGGCTTTCTTAATCTCACCTTACAAATTTTGAGGTGAGTGTCTTCCTGCACAATGATGCGAAAAAAATCTGCACGTTTCATGCACGGGGTTCGTAAGCCTCCATACCCTCATAGACACCGGAGCTTCTTTGAAGGTTTACAGCTTACCCGCGAAAAACGAGCAGATTTTTCTTTGGTTGATTCAATTGTTAATCTACTATTTCATAGCCACATGCTTCTATAGCACGTTCTGCTAAAACAATTAATGAGTCGATATATGTGTCACTTAATTTTAAATCTCGATTGACGATAGATAATTCTGTACATCCTAATACGATACGATCACAATCAAGTGCAAGCATTGCCTCTTCTATCGGTTGCCAATCCTCTTTAGAGACATCTTTCCCAGCCTTTACATAATCATAAATAATGGACATGACTTTTTCTTTCATCACATCGTCTGGGACAACCGGTGTTATACCAAATTCCTCTAACGCATCTTGATACATGTGTGAAGTTAATGTACCCGTTGTCGCTAAAATACCTACACGCTCTGCCCCTAAATCAGAAGCACGCTTTGCTGTTTCCCTTATCATATGCAGTACAGGAACTGGAGAACCTTTTTCAATCTCATCATAAAAGGTATGTGCTGTATTACATGGAATAGCAATCATATCTGCCCCAACAGAAGCAAGCTTTTTAGCATCTGCGACTATTACTGGTACAGGATTTTCTTTTGTACTATCTAAAATAAAGGCAGTACGATCAGGAATATTCGTATCATTATCAATGATTGTATGTAGATGCTCCTGATCCTTCGTTGCCTTCGTACGTCTTACAATCATTTCACCGATAAACATCGTTGCTAGTGGACCTACGCCACCTATTATACCTAAAGTTTGTTTTTTCATTTGTTTGACAGACCTTTGTTGTTAAAATATTTCTTATATTTGCGATAAAAGCTTAAATTATCTAGCGTTATATTCAACCAACGCTTCGCATTCATATCCTTATAATTAAAGATGGAATCCGTAGCCATTCCTTGGCGAATAAGGCTCTTCGCTTCAATTACTAGCTGTTCATTTTGTACATATTTAAAGAGTACACCATTAGGCACAATCGTCCAAAGATGCTTATTCTGAACATAGGTTAGCTGTTGTTTGCTTCCTCGAATAAAATCGTCCGCAACATATTGCATTAAATTATAGCCACTTGCTGTCACATAATAATTGGAAAGTTCATTATGTAATTCAATACTTAATAACTTATATTGACCATCACGTTCATCATACTTCATATCAAACGTAACAAATCCTTGGAATCGAATCTCCTCTAGAAACAATTTGACGCGATCCATCAAGTCTTGATCATACGCTGTCATTATGGCTACATAGCGACCAATCCCCTCCGGAGAATGCTCCTCTAAAATCGGATTACCTACAGAAAGAAGCTTTACCTTATTGTCTTGCCCAACATAAGCATTGACGACGCACATATGTGCATCTTCGCCAGGAATATATTGCTGTACCATTATGTCATCTCGGTATGCAGATTCCTTATAAATGGCGTGGAAAATAGCTTCCTTTTCGTCGTTATCTTTTGCAATATACACTTTTTTCTTGCCTGGAAAAATACATGCAGCATACTTTGTCATATTCAGCGGTTTAATGACAACCGGATATTCAAAAGGGATGTCAAATTCCTCATAGTCATTGACAGTGCAAACATGCATTGCCGGATAGTGAAAGCCGAACTTCGCACAAAGTTCATACATGCTCTCGCGTGTTAATAACTCTTGAGCAAGATTTGCATCTACATAAGGAACTTCAAAATACTCTGCTAGTTCTTCTTTATGTTGCACAATTTTTTTTACGTAAAATTCATCGCAGGCTAATAAAAGCAATTTTTTATCTGTAAATTCCTCTGCAATTGCCTTTAACGCCACTACGAAACGATCTTCAATATGGAGTCTTGGAACTTCACGAAATGTTAATAAATCACTCTGCTGTATTTTCTCCATATTCGTATGATTTAATGCAAGTGGTTTAACGCCATACGACTCGTAAAATGCTCTTGCCATACCGTAAGCATTCATTTCATCCCCTAATAAAACTGGTAAAAAAGCGTGCTCAATGGCCATTCTGCTCAACTCACTTTAGCTTTTTTTAGGCTTATCACCATAATGTAGGGTTGATTTCCGTTCCGGCTACCAGCCTCCACTCCAATCAACTTATATAAATGGACTTTTTATCGAATGTCATCCTTATTACCTGGTGATGAGTCTTTTTTATAAGTGTAACATACTTTCCTTGTGCTACTTATACCTCTTCTTTGAATCATTTATGAACGGCTACAGCTTGTTTACCTAAGTCTCTATAACTTTTAAAAAATTGATCCGCATTATATGTGACAAAGCCTTTTAATGGGTCCATGACAACTACTTTATCGCCTAAATGCCCAGTTAAAACAACAGCATGTAAGTTCATATACGCTTCATGTGACACTGTTTCACCTTCATATATCCAACCCTTTTCTGAATTTGTCTTTGGCTTTGATAAATCCAATGTAACCCATGTCACAACAGGAACTCCCTCTCGAACAAGCTGTAAAATCTCATCCTTCGAGGCACCGCTCTTATTTGTCACTCGTAAGTCTGCCTGTTTATCCGCTATGGCTACCTCGGCTGCTTTGACAATCGGAGCTGCAAAGACATACATCCCATGTGCTTTATCACGAGGATTACCTGCAAAAGCCTGCTCTGGATTTGGACCAAATCGTTGTCCGTCCACAGTACTTATTGTTTGCTTTGGTAAATAGTGATCAGCCATTTCCAGCTTCGTAACATCCAGCCCATAATAATTTAATACAGCTGTTAATGATGTTATTTCACAGCCATGTGGTAGTTCCGGATTTTGCATAACAACTGGTACATCCAGCTCCTGCTCGTCCCTTGAAAAATGTGTTTGCAATCGATAATACGGCTTTGTCGCATCATATGTAAAATGTTCGATTGTCGTATAACCATCGTTTTTCGTACTATTTTCAAGTGTAGTTGCAGCTATCGCATATTCCCGTCCCTCTTTAAGTTTCGAAAATTTCGCTTCGCCCTCTTCAGAGCCAACCGCATCATCCACTACCTTACCTGTCATTACATCTGTAGCGGTGACATAAAGATTAGGTATTGGTGCACCACTATTAAATTCTACCGTTAACACAGTTAATCCATTGTTTTGCGTTTCCTGCTGAGAAAACGAATTGCAACTCGAAAGTAGCATGATGATCATAATACCTATTAGTAAAAGGCGTTTATACCTCGTCCACAAGACAAATTCCGCTCCTATCTTGTTTGAAGACAATAACTTCAACTCTATTATTTCAATTTGTCGTAGACTCTATTATACGCTAATTTCATAGACGTTCCTATTTTAACCTCTTTCAGCAAAGTGTTTTTTGGTAGCGAAAGCGAAGCATCAGCTACAAGTGTTTTTTGTAGCGACAGGTACAGGTATCTAAAATATCCGCACAAAACTGCCACTCTCACACTTTACCGATGAAGTTATTGTCCAATCAAAGTATTATTAGCTTTACTACTTTCGAGTTTCACTTTATACACTTAGTTTATGGCATTGCTTACGCTTGGTCGTAATGTATGCTTCAAAACCTTACCCGAAGCATTACGAGGCAATTCAGTTAAAAATTCAATTTCAAACGGCACTTTATATTTTGCAAGCTGCATTCGACAATAAGCCAATATCGCCTCTTCATCGGAAGACTCCCCTTCCTTCAATACGACAAATGCTTTCGGAACTTCGCCATACACTTCATGTGGTAAACCTACAACGGCTGCCTCTAAAATTTCTGGCAGTTGATATAAAACCTCTTCTATTTCGATAGGATAAATATTTTCGCCACCTCGAATGATCATATCCTTTTTACGATCTACAATATAGAGATAACCTTCCTCATCAAAACGCCCTAAATCTCCTGAATAAAGCCAGCTATCTTTAATTGCTCTAGCTGTTTCTTCAGGATTACGTAAATAGCCTTTCATTACCTGTGGTCCTTTGACACATATTTCTCCTACCTCACCCGTTGGCACAGTTTCACCAAAGCTATCAACAACACGGACGTATGTTTGTGCTAATGGTTTTCCTACTGATCCAATTTTCGTCAATGCATCGGCATCTAAAAGGGAAGAGGTCGCAGGCGAATTTTCAGTTTGTCCATACAGATTTTGTACTTTTACATTTGGAAAAGTCTCTTTCACTTGCTTAACAAGCTCATAAGGCATCGGTGCCGCCCCGTAACATAATAAACGTAAATTTCTAAATGTATGTTCCTTAAAATTAGGTGTGTTTAAAATTATTGTATACATTGATGGAACACCAAAGAAAATTGTCGCAGATGTAGCTGCAAGCTGTTCTAATGTATTTGACGAAGAAAAAGCCTCTTCTATAATAATCGTACCGCCTTTATAAAACATCGGCATCGCAAATACATGAAGACCTGCACAATGAAATAAAGGCGTACAAATAAACATACGATCCTCATTGGTCATGTCCATTGATGACGACCATATATCCGCTGTTGAAACAATATTTTGATGAGTTAGCATTACCCCTTTTGGCTTTCCCGTCGTGCCAGAAGTATACATAACAACAGCAGTATCATGAGGCTCCAGTTTGATAACTTTTCTTTGACCTGGATAGTTTTTAATAATGTCTTTCATTTCATTGAGCCTTACAATATGTTGAAACGAATTTGCAATAGTTGTGAGTACATCCTCTAACCTTTCATCATAAATAAGTCCTTTAGCTTCTGAATGATTAAAAATATATTCGACCTCTGGAGCTGCTAATTTGGTATTAATGGGCATGACAACGTAGCCCGCTAACTGGACACCGATATAAGCAATTAAAAATAAATCTGTATTGAGCGTATACAATGCAATTACATCATCTTTTTCAAAGCCTTGCTCTTGTAAGTATGCTGCGAATCTTTCGGCGCTTTTATAAAATTCGCTATAGGATAGCTCTATCCCATCGTATAACGTTGCAATCCCTTTTGGTTGCTGCATAGCATAGTTTTGTAAAATGTCTGTCATTAACATCGTCATTATAAGCCCCCCCAAATCTTTAATTCATTATCCTCACTCCGTACAGAATCAACAACACTGAAAAATCAGAAAATTACAATTATATTTTATCAATCTATGAAAAGGTTGGCAATTTTTCTACCCATAAAAAATATGAGAGCCTAAACGAAACCCTGGAAAGCTCCCAGTCGGAACTGAAATTAACTTCACGTTATAGCGATGAACGAAAATATGACCAGTATGTAACTAAATATACATAAACATTTTACTTTTCTATCAATTTCTGTTAGGTGTATGATATTTGTATAATGATTAACTTCTTTCAGCAAGTGTTTTGGTAGCGAAAGCGAAGCGTCAGCTACAAGTGTTTTGGTAGCGAAAGCGTAGCGACAGGTACAGATGTTTGGACACCCACTGAAAGAAGTTAAAGCCTCCGGCGGAGTCACGGAATTATGCCGAGGCATAATTGATTTTAAGAAAGGCCTGATTAAAATGCTGTACGCACTTTTAGGAGATTTACATTCTAATATAGAAGATACAAAGGCAGTTCTAGCCCATATTCAGCACACTGCGAAAGATGCAAAAATATTAGGATTAGGTGATTTGTACGAATGTACTGTAAGTAAGAAAAAAGCACAAACAATTTCGGGTTTGCCGCTTCAAAAAGCTGCAATTGTAGAAAGTGATTTTGAAGATTTGCTAACATTCCCCTCTATTCGTGGCAATCAAGAAGAGCGAATTACGCGTGTAACTGGCATCGAACGTTTTAAAGAGCTACCTGAAACAATAGAGATTGATGGAGCTACACTTATGCATGGCCATCAATTTCAATGGAGCGTGACGTGGCAACCAACATTTCCACCATTCAAAGAATCGCTTCTTTTCTTTGGACATAGTCATGAATCAGGTCTTTATCATCGTAATAAAAAGTTACGTATTCGTATTCGCTTTGGCCAACCAATCGCATTACAAGAAAAGCAGTACGGCATCAATGTTGGATCAGTTGTCGGTCACCGTGAATGGTGTCTCTACGATAGTCATAAACGGACAGTTACATTTATGTGCGCTCCATCTGTTGAGAATGTTTGATTATTTTTATTCAAGGTAAGCCTCACTCTGCTGTGTCGCTAATATACATAGCACTCAAAAAACGCTAAAGTCGGCTTCGACCCTAGCGTTTTTTAGCTCCGTTCAAACTAGCAATTTTCGCAATCCTTTAAAGCATCCAGTAATTTTTCCATCTCACAAATACGATCGCACATAGTTTGAATCATATTGCGAAGGATTGGTATTAATTCCTGGCAAATACAGAACCTTAAAACATTTTGCGCTAGTCGAACGCCTCCCTGATGATGAACAATCATTTCTCGAAGGAAGTTTATATTAATATTATTAGAAACTGGTGGTAAACTCATTGCTTGGAACATAGCCCCGGTAATTTCTTTGTATGCACACATATATTCGTACAATTCACATTCCGAATTTTGTACGATACAGCATCTATTTTGAATCGCTTCCAGGCACTCAACAGTTTCCGTACTTGTTGCTATTATTTCTAATGCGAGATTTTGCACAAGTATATTAGTGGTGTATCGTAAAACATTTTCCGACATTTTAATAGCTGCTACTTGATGCGGTAATATTTGCTTAATAAAATTATCGGAAATACTACAAGTAATTGTCACATAGGTCATGCCCTGCATCATTTTATTGAGGATTCTTTCGTATTCCTCTAAATATGCCTTTGTTACATTACTAAGTAAAATTGGTTTAGTCATTAGACACACTCCTTTCAGAGTAATATATGTCCGATAGGTTGTTGTGCGGTAGACAATTGTACCAATTGATCTTTATTGTTTCGTACGCAGTTGAAATTATTTTTAAGTTCTAAACGATTAATCTTTTTTATATGTATCCAAGCATTTTTGACAAATGCATCGCTCTTTAGGGACTGCTTCAAAAATTTCTTTAGGGAAACTTTCTGTCATACACCAGCAATCTTTTTGCCCCTTTACTATCCCACAATGATTTTCTTGCCCGCATAACGGACAATGTTTTTCCTTCATTCGTCCACCTCCTTACATCTGCTTATATTTTATAATAAAGCGAATTTTTAATCATTGTATTTTTCATTCCAATTGACTTCACAGAATAAAAAATAGAGGAGTACTTCATTTCATACTCCTCAAAAAATAACTTATTGCTTTTTCCCATAAATCTCTCGCTTTACTTCTTCAACATCTGTATCACTATATTTTCCCGTACCAACCCCACCGCTTTGGGCTAGCAGTTTTTTTACTTCATTGTAAGATAAACCACTTTCCGCATTTTGTCTTTTTACTTCATTAATATCCGTTCCAGCAGAAGTAAACTGAGCTTCGTTATGATCAGTCATGAAAATCCCTACCTTCTATAATTCATCTGGCTGCAATTCAATCAATTCATCGCCTTCTCGTTCTACTTTTTTATTGAGCTCTCTAACCGGTATAGCATCAACCGTTTGCATATCTTCGTGTAAATCGAAAAGACTTATATTATCAGATTCCACCATGTCTGGCTTATCCTTACTTGCTAAGTTCATGAACATCTTTTTTTCATGTGGTATGTTTTTTTCTATGTCCATCATTGCTCACTCCTTTACTTATAGAATGTGCAGTGTTGGATAAATCATGTGCCTTACGTTTTCGAGTTTTATCGATTCGATGATATTCTGATATTTGAATGACCCGAACATGTCTTGTATGCAGCTCATGATACATCCCTCTACTATCTGTAAAGGATATATATTGATCTCGTTCACTTCGAACTAATGCCTCTGCTTTTTCTTGTGATTCTATATGGATAAATCTCCGTACATAATGCATTTCATCAAAAAAATAAGTAATTTTAAATTCTTTCATCAATAACTCCTCGATTACTGGATATGGTTGTTTACTGCTTATCCTATCCAACTAACTACAGTTGCTATTCTCATGAAAATATAAAGGTATTTTCTATTGCTTCCGCATAACCTGTATTAAGGAAATTATTTTTGGCTCATCATCATAACGTGTGGTTGATTTCCGTTCCGGCTGGGCGCTTTGTAGCTGTCGCTACAGAAAACATCCGCTTTCGCTGCAGGGTCTCGGGCCAACACGATGTTCAACTTATATATGGGGATATGTTTATACAAATATCATCCCTACTTTTGGGGATGTGCCTTATTTTATTGGAGGTGATGATTTTGATTCATACAGTTAAAGCAGGTGATACATTATCCCAAATAGCTAGAGATTATCGTACACCGTTGTCGTCCATAATTGCTGCTAATCCAGGGTTAGATCCGAATGTACTTTATATAGGACAGCAAATTGTTATACCTGGATTTCCTAATCCAAATACGATCCCTTATAGAATAGATATTTCTACTGAAAATCGATGGCTACGGTTATATAAGGATAATGTTCTTCAAAAGCAATACCCAATTGCGGTTGGAAGGATGTTACATGATACACCTACTGGCGATTTTATAATCATTAATAAGGCTCCAAATCCCGGTGGTCCTTTTGGAACAATGTGGATGAGTTTATCGAAAGAGCATTACGGTATTCATGGAACTAATGATCCTAGCTCTATTGGTCATGCTGTTTCTCGTGGATGTATTCGTATGCATAATAAGGATGTCGAAGAGCTTGCAAGCATTGTCCCAATCGGCACTGGAGTTTTTATTCATCCATAAAAATCAACAAGGCTATCTCATAAGATAGCCTCATGTTGTTGAAAAACTTTTATACCAATGAAATTAAAGGTATCCATAAAGTATGACTCTTCGGCAAAACGAGGAGTTGATTTCTGTACCGGCAGGGCGCTTTGCCGCTGCCGCTACGCTTTCGCACAGAGCAGAGCTTCCTGGGGGCATCCGAGGAGCCGCCCAGTCGTAACGAAGATCAACCACTTCACACATAGCATTTTTATTCTAGCACTCTTAAGATAACCTCTTTAGCGCAAATTAACCTTCACCTCTAGATTGTGCGAGCTTCGATAAATAGTATTGCTCCTCTCTTAGCATATGATCCGCCATTAGAGCTGTAAACGTTCCTAATACTTCAGCACTTAACTCCATCTCCTCTAACTCGCGTAAAAACGTTTTGAATAATTCCATTTCTAGATCCACATCCTGATTAAAGCGAGTTAATGCAGGGAAAGATTCTATATTCGAACGTAAATATCCTGTTAGCTCCACTGCTTTTAAATAAAACTGTTCAAAATGTTGGGCAAAGGTAGTACTTTTTTGTCTCAATCTTTTTTCTACGCTATCTAAATCGTCATGAATTATACCTGCATGTCCTGAAGCATCTAAAAGCCAGAGTAAGTGATGATGTAGCTCATGAAAGATTGGTGGGACTTCTCCCTTCTTCAGATAGCTAAGTACATTTTGATATTCCTCTAGTTCATTCACCATATGATTAATAAAGGTAGGTGATAAATGGATATTAATATTTCCCGATAATTGCTTTCGAAGGATATAAAATTTAAATTGCTTTAATTGCGTTACAGCTTCATCGACAGTAAGTGAAAAAGAAACCGCATTATTGGCATCGATCGAATTCACATAGGCAAGAAGCTGAGAAAAATTTTGAATAAATGAATTTGCTCTTTTTATATCCTCTGTTTCCGATGGATACAATGAATCATGAATAAATTGAGAATGGTCTTTTAATATCCTTAGCCAAAACCTATGTTCAAACATCGCATGCTGTAAGTAATTCGACACCCAGTCACATCCCCTTTATTCTCTACGTTCCTCTATTCTATTCTCCTTGATAATCTAATATTAGTGCTTAATCTCAAATGGACTTTTCGTATAGGATGAAACGCTTAAAGCTATACTACATAATGCTGAATTAACAAATTCAATAACATCCAAAACACTTGAAAATTAGGAGGGTATATACTTGTCCACAAAAAACAATACATTATCGATTTTCGCCTTAGGTGGCATTAATGAGATTGGTAAAAATATGTATGTAGTACAGTATGGGAATGATATTTTAATTATCGACTGTGGCGCTAAATTTCCAGACGAAAGCTTATTAGGTATCGATTTAATCATTCCTGATATTACGTACCTACAGGAAAATAAAGAGAAAATTAAAGCGTTAATTGTGACACATGGTCACGAAGATCATATTGGCGGTATCCCTTATTTGCTAAAAAAAATAAATGTCCCTATTTATGCGACACGTTTTACACTTGGGTTAATCCAGCTGAAGCTGAAAGAGCATAAGCTTTTAAGAGAGACAGAATTAATAGAAATTCATTCCGATTCATCTTTAAATTTCGGACAAGTTGATGTTAGTTTCTTTAGAACAAACCATAGTATACCTGATTGCTTAGGAATCGTTATGAATACACCTGAAGGAAATGTTGTACACACAGGCGATTTTAAATTTGATTTAACGCCTGTTAATGATCAGTTTGCAGATATTCATAAGATGTCCGAGATTGGATCAGAAGGTGTACTAGTGCTTATTTCTGAAAGTACGAATGCAGAACGACCTGGGCTAACACCTTCAGAGAAGCTTGTCGGTAATCATATTGAAGAGGCATTTTCACATGCCGACCGTAAAATCGTTATCTCCACTTTTGCTTCTAATGTTAATCGCATACAGCAAATTGTAAATGCAACGATTGTTACAAATAGAAAGCTTGCATTACTTGGCCGTAGCATGGTGAATGTTGTAGATGTTGCACTTGAACGAGGCTATTTAGACATTCCAGAGGATTTGTTAATTGATGCACGCGAGGTGAAATATCTCCCTCCTGAAGAAGTTGTTGTACTATGTACGGGAAGTCAGGGAGAGCCATTAGCTGCACTCTCTCGCTTAGCAAGTGGCAATCATCGCGAAGTGAAAATTTTACCTGATGACACAGTTATTTTAGCTTCATCACCTATTCCAGGGAATGAGAAAGGCGTTTCTCGAATCGTTGATAATTTATTCCAGCTAGGTGCAAAAGTTATTTATGGTTCCTCTAGTCATACAGGTATGCACGTTTCAGGTCATGGTCATCAGGAAGATTTAAAACTAATGCTAACACTAATGAAACCTAAATTTTTCATTCCGATTCATGGTGAGTTCCGTATGTTACATCAGCATCGTTTACTAGCTGAGTCCGTTGGTGTCAAAAGAGGACATACGTTTATTATGAAAAACGGGGATGTTGTTGATATTGAAAACTCCATGGCTAGGCAAACGCGTAAAATTCCTTCAGGCGATACGTATGTCGATGGTATCGGTATCGGTGAAGTAGAAGGTATTGTTTTACGAGATCGTAAACAGCTTTCTGAAGACGGCATGCTTGTCATCGTGACCACACTTAATAAAGTAGATGGTACCTTTATTTCAGAACCGGATACAATTTCACGTGGCTTTGTTTATGCCAAAGACTTTGAGGAGCTTTTAACGAAAGTAAATATTCTCGTTAAAGAAACGGTAAATGAGCTTCAGGAAGAAAGTAAGCAGCAAATACATGTCTTAAAAAGAGAAATCAAAAGGGCTGTTGGTCAGTATCTATTTTCACAAACAAAAAGAAAACCAATGATTTTACCTATAATCATTGAAATTTAAAAAAGTCGGTGTGAAGGCTAAAGCCCAAACACCGACTTTTTTATCCCCGATTTATTTATGCTCACCCTTAAAAATTTTATATAACATATGATTGTAAAGATACTGAGCCTGATGAAACCCATGATGTAAACTTTTTGAGTGATTTTCGATTTGCACCGAAACATTGTCAAAATGCTGTGGTAACCGCTCTACTGCTGTCAGCAATGGCTCTTTATTTTTTAATAACAGCTGAATCGTATTTAAAATTTGCACCATTTTGTGTTGGATATCTATCATCGGAATATCAATGGGTATATGGTACAAATGCTGCCATTCTTTATCTATTTTATACCATCTTAGAAAATGTAATAAATAATCACTTAGAATAATTGTTTCATTTGGAGTAATAGCGATCATATCGCTTGCAATACATATTTCAGTTTCACTCTGATATATATATTTATTGGTGTCCTTTAAATTCGCTTTAGTAAGAATGATGGTTTGAGCTGGTACTGGGGCACATTTAACTTTTGGTAATTGTTCAACATTACCATCTAGCATTAACTTTTTTAAATTTTCTGCTGTAATGAGAGGTACTCCGATGTTTGTAAAATACTTTTTCCTCGGTATTATTTTTCCCTCTTCTATTTTAGCAATCTCATCTAATCGATAACGCTTTACCATGCTTGAATCCCCCAATCTTTCACTTAATTAGGTACACTCTAAAACAAGCTACTGAATAATCATCCACACTGTTTTGCATAAGTATTTTCTCTTAATAAAACTCCCTATTAACCATTGTACCATTTTACTATAACTTTTTCTCTATTATACCACTATAATGGTATAGGCATTTTTAATGTTTTTAACTAGCTTTTTACATAGAGGTGAATCATATGTCAGACTTTTTAAAGCTAGTAGGCGAACAACTTCGTATTATTAGGGTTTCCAAAGGGCTTAGTCAGGAAGAAGTAGCAGAAAAAACGGGGAAACTAGGTTTTAGCAAAGGACGAATCTCAAACATTGAACACGGGCAATCTAATATTACATTAAGCACTTTAGAAACGCTGATGACAGCATTAGATATTGCACCTGAGGAGCTTTTTAATTTTCAAAAATTATCAGGTGTTACTGATATTGAAGAAAAGAACATTATGCTTGATATACATCGATCAGTATTAAGGGAGCGCAATTTAGACGAGGTGAAATACGTAGTACGCATTACGAAGGATTTTTTAAATACTATTGATTCACAATCAAAGAAAAATAGCTCCAATGGTCAATAACGTTGGAGCTATTTTTAATGAGCTACAATTTTTTTGAAAGTTCTAGATAAAACTGCTTCGGTGTTGTGCGTCCGATGATCCGCTTCGCTCACCGTTGCTTGCTCAATCAATTTAATATTTAGCATACGTATGAACAATTGCCCCCATTTTTGATGAGAAATCACTCGTTCTCTATTTGCTTTAATACAGGTAAATCCCCCATATAAAAAAATCCATTTAGTCTAAAACCAAATGGATCTGTTTATTACATTCCAAATTTTTGACGATAGCCACATTTTCTACATAGCTCTTCGACTGCTTCTCTACGTGAAAATCCGTCGACAATATTATTTGCACGTTCACCTTGAACAATGTCTGTGAAGGATTTCTCGTTCACATTCCCTAAATTAATAACTCCCTCACCATCAAGACAGCACGGTACTACTGTGCCATCCACTAAAATAGCGGCTTGACTTCGTAGTGCATGGCAAAAGCCTTTTCCTTCATCCTCCGGCTCCAGTAAGCTTGGCCACTTGAATTCATGATCCTGATTTAAATAAACATTATTAGCAATTTTTATACCTTTACCAGGCTGCACTTTTTCTTCGATGCGATAATCAAGATTATATTCATTTTCTAGAATTTCGAGCGTTTCACGATTTCTTCGTGCCGCAATATCTGTCTCATGATCCTTTTGTAAATTCCATAAACGATACGAAATAATCGTATTATATTCTTTTGAATCACGCACAAAATCCAATATATCCCCTAAATATTTCTCTCGATTTTCCGATCCCTCATGACCATCGAAACTATGCAAAGAAAAATTTATTTGGCGTAAGGCAGGTTTCCCTAGTATCTTTTCACGATTCTTTTTAATCAGTGTACCGTTCGTTGTAATATTAACTTTAAAACCTTTTTCATGTGCTGCGTCAAGCAGCTGATCGATACGTGGGTGTAATAACGGCTCCCCTTTTACATGTAAATAAATATATTTCGTATGAGGACGTATTTCATCCAATATTTTATTAAATTGTTCTACTTTAATAAGTCCCTTTGCGCGAGCAGTTGGAGGACAAAAACTACATGCCAGATTACAGACACTTGTTATTTCTATATAAACCTTTTTAAATGTTCTCAACGTTGATTCACCGTTCCAGTTCTTCTTATATTCAAATCCTATTCATTTTAACAAATTTTACGACAAGGAACAGTTTTTCAGTCTCCTTCCCATCACATTATTTCTATATCTTAGGGCTACATAAACAAGTAAGCTAGAGAAAAATTAATAACTTAGTAGTAATGCTTAAATGTAGGAGGTGAAAATTATGCCTGATAATGAAAAAGATCCATCTAAAAATCATATTACCATCAATATTACTATTAATATTGGCAATACAGAGATCCATTTTGAACAAAGGGCTGAAAGTGGAGGACAAATAAATAAGGATGTAGGTACTAATGCCAACAGAGGAGGTCAAAATGCTATAAACGGCAGTACTGAAAATGTAAACTCCAAATGCGCCGATGAAAGCAGCAGAAGCGGTATTGCTGGTGACAATAATGATGAAGTTGGCGGACAACAAGGAATAAAAGTAAGAGACAGCAAAGTAATCGACAACGATATCCACTCATCTTCGAATCATAGCGAAAGTAGTGAAGATGAAAATGAATCCTCTCCATTGTTAGATGAAGATATAAATGCATAAAGTTTATTTGGGCACAGCACTATAATTGTTATAAGTTGATCTTGTTACGGGTGGGCGACTCCTTGGGGATCAGCGCCAAAACTTCTGTCGCCCCCTGGGAAGTGCTCTGTCAAAAATTAAAACTTCTATCTGCTGGAATATTTTATACCAACAGATAGAAGTTTTTTGTCACACATTACGTTTATAATTTTTTGTACCATCATATGAGTAAAGCATTGGTTTTCCATCCACATTTGTTTCTAAATGAACAGGACGACCCCATAGCTGATAAATATATGGCAATACGTTCTCTAAATAGTGTGGATCGAGCTCCATTCCCTCATAACCATGCACTAAATAGAGCTCTCCATTGCGAAGGTAATCTCCATTTTTAACGACGATGTATGGGAATCCCCCGTTTACACGCATCGATACGAGCTGATCACGCACCATTTCATGATCCTTATCTGTAATACGATATTCATTCCCCTTTTTCTGGAACAAATAAAGATCCTCTCGTTTCGCTAAATCCTTCGTTAAATAATTACGGATAAAGGATATATCCGACTCTATCTCTCTTACCTCAAACATTTTCTCTCGACCTGAGTTAGGTTGAACACCTAGCTTTATCATCTCTTCTGTCGGATGATTATAGCGGTTTTCAATATCCTCGAAAATTTTCACACCAAGGTAATAAGGATTAATCGTTGTCTTTGAAGGCTGCACAACACCTGCATTTAATTTCGCATATTCAATCGTTTCAGCTGTTGTTAGCTTAAGCTCACGCATAATACGTTGATGCCAAAAGGAAGCCCAACCCTCATTCATAATTTTTGTCTCTAATTGTGGCCAAAAATAAAGCATTTCCTCACGCATCATCGTTAAAATATCTCGCTGCCAGTCCTCAAGCTCTCGACTATGCTCCTCTAAAAATAGCAATAAATCTTTTTCTGGCTTTGGGGGAAAGTGCTTTATTTTTCGCCTTACCGATTTATACTCTTTTTCCTTATCATCTAACTTCCATAGATCATCATACGGCGATTTTGCTTGAGAAGTCTCTTCTTCAAGTTCATCCTCCGTGTTCCAAGCCAATTTGGGTCGTATAAGGGATGGATCAATATGCTCCTGAATCGCTAAAATCGCATCTAAAAATTGCTCGACCTCATCTTTTCCATATTCTCTTTCATAACCAGCTATCCTTTCAGCTGTTGCCGTCATGCTCTCCACCATATCTCTTCTAGTATTGGAGAAGCGTACATTATTTTTAAAGAAATCGCAGTGCGCCAATACATGCGCAATAATTAATTTATTTTGTGTTAACGTATTTGTATCAAGTAAAAATGCATAACAGGGGTTTGAATTAATCACTAGCTCATAGATTTGACTTAGCCCTAAATCATATTGAAGCTTCATTTTATGGAATTGTTTACCGAAGCTCCAATGTGAAAATCGAGTAGGCATACCATATGCGCCAAATGTATAAATAATATCTGCCGGACAAATTTCATAACGCATTGGAAAGAAATCTAAGCCAAAGCTTGAGGCAATTTCTGTAATTTCATCAATCGCTCGTTCAAGCTCTTTCTTCTCCACTTTTTAGTCCCCTCCTTTGAACATGGTTTACGATTCACTTTTTTTGAAAAAGCTCTTTAAGGCATCGTACACATCGCCTTTTTTTCTCAAAATATGATATCTAAACTTAGGATCATCTACTTTTTTATAGGTATACATAAGTGTAGAAAAGCGGTTATGCTGATTGACTTCACCATATCCAAACATGCTCGATACTTCCATTAATTCTCCCACTAACTTCAAGCACTTTTCATTATCCATCGATATATTTTCACCATCCGAAAAATGTACCGGATAAATATTGTAGCGAGAAGGATTATACTTTTCTCGAATGAGCTCTAACGCCTTTATATAGGCAGACGAACAAATCGTCCCACCACTTTCTCCCTTCGTGAAAAATTCTTCTTCTGTCACTACTTTTGCCTCTGTATGATGCGCAATAAACTCAATCTCCACGGTTTCATACTTGGAGCGCAAAAATTTTGTCATCCAAAAGAAGAAGCTCCTAGCACAATATTTCTCAAAGGTACCCATCGAGCCACTTGTATCCATCATGGCAAGAACTACTGCCTTTGATTCAGGTTTTTCCACCTCATCCCACGTTTTAAAACGTAGATCATCATTATGAATCGGCGTAATTTCTGGTTTTCCTTTCATCGCATTACGCTTTAGCGCATTGAGGATGGTGCGCTTTTTATCGACATTTCCCATTAAACCTTTTTTCCTAATATCGTTAAATTCGATTTTTTCCGTTTTAATATCCGCTTTTTCTTTTTGCTGCAGATTTGGTAGCTCAAGCTCGTTAAATAACACATTTTGAACCTCTTCAATGCTTATTTCAGCTTCATAATAATCCTGGCCTGGCTTGTCACCAGCTTCTTTTCCTTTACCATTAGCCTGATTGCCTTTGCTAGCATCACGCGCAACCACATCACCTACATTACTGTCTCCTTGCCCCTGCCCAACATGCTTGGAGTTATCATAGTTATATCGAATTTTATATTCATCAAGTGAACGTATAGGGATTTTTATTACCTCGCGACCATTGGACATGACAATACTTTCTTCACTAACTAAATCAGGTAAATTATTTTTAATAGCATCTTTTACTTTTTCCATATGCCGTTGCTGGTCCTGGTGCCCTTTACGATGGAGGGACCAATTTTCCTGAGAAATGGCAAAACGTTTATTTTCGTTTTCAGTCATTTTTATCCTCACCCATCTATCAAATTCGCTTTTTCTATACTATGCTAGTGATTCACTTTCTTGAACTTTTTTAGAAAAATCAATTACACTTCGTGGTTACTTCACCTAAGGCAAAACTAGGTGAATGAGGAACAATTTCGCCTTGGCATAATTGTTCCTGTTGTTGCTGTCGCTTCGCTTTCGCACAGATAAAACCATGTTGTTGCTGTCGCTTCGCTTTCGCACAGATAAAACCATGTTGTTGCTGTCGCTTCGCTTTCGCACAGATAAAATGCCACAGGACGTAGCGAGTTCCTCTATTTCAGTAGGTGTTTGGACATCCACTGAATGAAGATAAAAGGAGTGCCCTAAAATGGACACTCCTATTCACTCCTATCAATAGTTTTATAGTTTCCACTGAATAGGTCAAAGTCATTAACGATTTAACAGACTACCTACATACTGCAATAATTCATTAGCAGATGTTGTATTATAGCCATGTTCATCGACAAGTCTCGCTACAACCTCATTAATCTTCTTCAGCTGTGATTCATCTGGCATTTTTGAGGATGTTGTAATTTTCACGACATCCTTGAGATCTGCAAATAGTTTCTTCTGTATTGCTTCTCGTAATCTTTCATGAGAATTATAGTCAAAACGCTTACCTTTTCGAGCATAAGCAGAAATACGAATGAGTATCTCCTCACGGAATGCTTTTTTCGCATTTTCCGAAATGCCAATTTGCTCCTCAATAGAGCGCATTAATTTTTCATCTGGATTCATTTCCTCACCAGTCAATGGATCTAAAATTTTATTTTTATTACAAAACGCTTCTACATTATCAAGATAATTATTCATCAATGTTTTTGCAGACTCTTCATACGAATAAACGAAAGCTTTTTGCACTTCGTTCTTCGCAATCTCATCATACTCTCTTCGAGCAACTGCAATATAGTTCATATATTTTTCTCGATCTTCCTGAGAAATTGAAGCATGCTGGTCAAGCCCATCTTTTAGTGCACGTAGAACATCTAAGGCATTAATGGATGGTACCTCTTTTCGGATAATAGCAGAAGAAATACGATTAATAATATACCGTGGATCAATACCGTTCATGCCTTCGTTCGGAAACTCTTTTTTAAGTTCCTCTAAGTCAACGGAATTAAATCCCTCCACATTTTCTCCGTCGTACAGTCGCATTTTTTTAATAAGATCCACACCTTGCTTTTTCGGTACTTCCAGTCTAGTTAGAACCGAAAAGATTGCTGCGGCCTTTAATGCATGTGGCGCGATATGAACATGGGACATATCACTTTCTTTAATCATTTTTTCGTAAATCAATTCTTCCTGACTAACTTTTAAGTTATACGGAATCGGCATCACGATAATTCGTGAATGTAACGCTTCATTCTTTTTATTTGAAATAAATGAGCGATACTCCGTTTCGTTTGTATGCGCAACAATTAATTCATCTGCACTAATTAACGCAAATCGACCTGCTTTAAAATTACCTTCCTGCGTTAAAGACAATAAATTCCATAAGAATTTTTCATCAAGTTTTAACATTTCTTGGAATTCCATCATACCTCTGTTTGCCTTATTTAGCTCACCATCAAAACGATAAGCACGAGGGTCAGATTCTGAACCAAATTCTCCAATTGTTGAAAAATCGATACTACCTGTTAAGTCAGCAATATCTTGCGATTTCGGATCTGATGGCGTAAATGTTCCTATGCCTACACGTTTGTCTTCAGAAAAAGTAATACGTTCAATCATCACATTTTCAATGCGTCCATCATACTCCTTTTCAAGACGCATCGTATTTAAAGGCGATAAACTTCCTTCAATGCGTATACCATACTCCTCGTAAAAATCATTACGCAAATGATGTGGAATTAAATGTAGAGGATCTTCATGCATTGGACATCCTTTAATTGCAAAAACTGCGCCTTCATCTGTTCGCGAAAATTGCTCAAGTCCGCGTTTCAACAAGGTCACTATTGTTGATTTACCACCACTTACTGGTCCCATTAATAACAAAATACGTTTTCTAACATCCAATCTTCGTGCTGCCGGATGGAAATATTCCTCCACCAGTCTTTCAATTGCTGTTTCAAGCCCAAAAATTTCTTGCCCAAAAAATTCGTACATTTTTTGCCCATCGCGTTCCTCTACACCACTACTCTTTATCATATTGTAGACGCGTGAATGGGCTGTTTGAGCGACTTCAGGTCTTTCCTTGATGATGTTTAAGTAATCTGCAAATGTACCTTCCCACTTTAGCTGATTTTCTTCTTCGCGATAGCTTTTCACTTTATCTAAAATGTTAATAGCCTTCCCTCCATTCAGGGCTTGATTTATAACATAGTATGAAGGAAATGACATTATGATACCCAATACTTTTTTGCATTCTTTAAAGATTTTTTATGTAAAGTGTCTAACTACACCATTTACTAAGGGATTTTAAAAGGTCTTTACTTTGAAAAATCAACTTATTGCCCTGATTGAAGATAAAAAAATCCACCTACATTATATCCAGTAGATGGATTAAAAATATTTAGTTTTAACGCTTTCTCCTAATTCGGTCTAACAATAGTCCATCCGACTGATTATTTTCGCCTATGACAAAGTCCTTCATATAATAAGTTAAATAATTACCAAACTGATTTTTTGTGTTTTTCAATAGTTCATCAACATAATAAGCACCTTTTTCAATATCATCCATTAGTAAGACAGCTAAAGATGCATAGACACCACATGCAACTTGAAAATACGTAGCATTCGTCTGATACTGAGAGAAGATCTCTTCGTTTTTCATAACATTGTACATAAATTTCTCACGTTCTTTATAGACAAGCAGAACCCCGCATAAATCCTCTCCTTCCAATGGAGAATTATGTGGATCAAGCACCTCCATTTCAAAATCCCATAAATTATCTAAATTATTGATATTGGATACGATTAACTCTGTCGTATGGTCATTGACTTTATATAGGAATCCACTTTCCACATTCAACATTTTTCCCAAGCTATACACCTCTTCATGCGGCATTAAACAGCCATAAAATTGTTTATCCCCTAAATTCACTTTAAATTCTAAATCATAAACTTTTTCATAAAAAAAAAGCGGTGTTCTTTGACTCATGAACATGGGATAGCTCAATATGGCTTCATCTAAGAAACATTCCGGTGACCAAGTTGTATAAATGACATTTTTCTTGGCTTTGCTTTTATCCTTAAAGAAAGAATTATCATGCTCAACAATATAGCAGGCTAATAATGAATCATCATTTACTTCCTTTTGTAATTCAAATGTCATCCATTGTACAACACCGGGATTCATGCCAGAGCAAAGTATCGCAACTGCATTTGAAATTTCATCTTTGTGTTTTTCTAAATGCCTAATCCTTTCAATTAAACCAAAACCCTCATACATTTCCTCATTTTCATCTATAAATGGATTTTCTAAAGCTGTATTTACATAATTAATACCCAGATTATTACAACACTGCATTATTTCCACTGTATCCGCCCAAGAAACATCAATGACAACAGTAGTATTTGTTTTTTTCAGATGTTCTATTAATGTCGTTTGATCTATTAAATCAAATTGATGAACGACAAGTTGATTTCTTAAATTTGGATATAGATGCGCAAGAGACTTCTGATTAATTTCCCTCTTGTCTACTAAATGAATTGAGCTTTTTTCGATGACCGTATTAATAGAATCAGATTTGTCTTGAACTGTTTTATTTAATATCGCAAGTACTGCTTTTGCAACACCTCCACAGCTACCTAGTATAGTAATAGAGTTGTTATATGCCACCATTCTATAACCTCACTTTCGTATAAATAGTATATGTATTAGAAAATATTTGTCTTAGGTAGTAATCTGTCGAATAAGCGTTAATAGATTGGCATTTTTATGATTATCTACAGTGTACAAACTGACTTATGAAAAAATTTTTTTCGGTTATTCTAACTGTAGAAAGGAGGTCCATTATTGAATCGCCATTTTATATTCCTTTTATCATGGATGTTATTATGGAGTCTTACTCTCCCCACTGTTGCGTTAGCAAAAGAAGAACCCACCCAAGAAGACATTACGCAGGAACGTATGGCCTATTACGTACAATTTGATGAATTACTCATTCCGTGGCATTTCTTAGCAGCCATTGACCAATATGAACGCAATTTGCAATCAGTTCGTAAAGATATTCCGAAACGGGATGGTATTATTTCCATTCAATTTTCTGATGAATATTGGTCAGGTGCTTTAAATCCTATAAGAGACGATACTCGCCCAGAAACAATTAGTTATTTTGGCGGGATGGGGCTAGATGGCAATGGCGATGGAGTTGCCAGTCCAAAGGATGATATCGATACAATATTCTCCATGGCTACTTTTTTAAGCAAATTTGGAACAACTGATGAAGATTTTAAATTAGCTTTATGGGAGTATTACGGAAGTGAACAGGCTGTAAATCAAATTTTCACCATATCCAAAATGTATAGTCATTTCAAAACAACTGAGCTCGACGACCACACATTCCCAGTACCTACCAATTACGATTACAGCTATCGGAGTACATGGGGTGACAATAGGGGCTGGGGCGGACGCCGTATTCATGAAGGCACAGATATTTTCGCTAGCTACGGTACACCAGTGCTCTCCACCTCTTATGGAATAGTGGAAATAAAGGGTTGGAACCAATTTGGTGGTTGGCGCATAGGAATTCGAGATAATCATAATTCATATCATTATTATG